>Ga0070696_100000012_pt1 | contig 79388 bp, 84 predicted proteins | sample KBSK1253metaG_FD_65474 | JGI IMG/M metagenome (GOLD analysis project Ga0070696, IMG submission 65474) | Corn, switchgrass and miscanthus rhizosphere microbial communities from Kellogg Biological Station, Michigan, USA - KBS K1-25-3 metaG | ecosystem: Host-associated > Plants > Roots >... | reverse complement strand
AAGGTCGACATCGTCGCCGGCGTGTACTCGAGCGCGCAATGCGTGCCGATGGTGCAGCAGCTCGAGCAACGCAAGAAGTTCACCTGGCTGAACGTCTGCATCGCCACGGCGGTGTTCAAGGACCGCAAGCTGAACTACGTCTTCCGGCCGCAGGCGCACTCCGACCAGTTCGGCGCCTGGTCCTGCGACTACATCAACTACTACGCCAAGTCCAAGTTCCACACCGAGCCGAAAAACCTGCGCGTGGCGATCATCCACGAGGATGGCCCGTACGGCGTCGGCGTCGCCGCGGGCAACGAGGCGCAGTGCAAGAAGCACGGGCTGAACATCGTCCTCAAGGAAGGCTACTCGGCGACCGCGCCCGACCTTTCGAGCCTGGTTACCAAGCTGAAGCGCGCGCGGCCCGACGTGCTGCTGCACACCGGCTACAACCCGGACATCACGCTGTTCCTGCGCCAGGCGAAGGAGCAGGGCCTGAAGTTCAAGGCGGTGATCGGCCACGGCGCGGGCCACAGCCAGATCGACAAGCTGACGCAGACCTTCGGCAAGGACGTGAACTACTTCCACACCATCGACCCGGCCGCGTCGCAGCTGCTCGATCCGAAGACGCTCAAGCCCGGCGTGTGGGACATGACACAGGAGATGGTGAAGCGCTACCAGGCGGTGAAGGGCCCGGGCGAGCTTCCGCCGCACGTGTCGATGGGCTTCAACAACACCTGGATCCTGCTGAACGACGTGCTGCCGCGCGCGATCAAGAAGTACGGCGGCATCGACTCCGAGGCGCTGCGCAAGGCTGCGCTCGACACCGACATTCCGGTGGGCGGCACGATGCAGGGTTACGGCGTCAAGTTCTATCCGCCCGGGCATCCGCTCGCCGGTCAGAACGAGCGCGCCTTCCCGGTCGTGATCCAGTTCGTGGACGGCAAGGGCAAGATCGTCTGGCCGAAGGAGATCGGCGCCGATCCCGTCCTGCCCTTGCCGAAGGGGCACGCGCTGGCGCAGTAGGTGTTACTCGAAGTCTCAAGGCTCACGAAACGCTTTGGCGGTTTCACTGCGGTCAGCGGCGTTTCCTTCGACGTGGCCGAGGGCGAGATCCTCGGCCTCATCGGCCCGAACGGCTCGGGCAAGAGCACGACCTTCAACCTCGTCGCCGGCGCGCTCAAGCCCGATTCGGGCTCGGTGCGCTTTTGCGGCGCGGACATCGCCGGCCTGCCGGCGTACCGCGTCGCGCACGCGGGAATCGGCCGCACCTACCAGATCCCGCGGCCGTTCAAGAAGCTCTCGGTCCTCGAGAACGTGGCGCTCGCGGCTTTTTACGGCTCGAATGCACGAGTCTCGCGTGAGAAATCCTTTGCCCTTGCGTCGGAAACGCTGAAGCTCGTCGGCCTGCAGGAAACCGGCGTCGTGGGCCTCGGCGCCGCGGCGCTGAAGAAGCTCGAGCTCGCGCGAGCGCTCGCGACGCAGCCGAAGCTTCTGCTCGCCGACGAGTCGCTCGGCGGGCTCGACCACGCCGAGATGGAGCAGGCCGCCGACATGCTCTCCAACATCCGCGCGCAGCGCGGCGTCACCATCGTCTGGGTCGAGCACATCATGGGCGTGCTGATGCGTGTCGTCGACCGCTGTGTAGTGCTCGACCACGGCGTGGTGATCGCCGAGGGCAAGCCGGCGGCGGTGTCGCGCGATCCGAAGGTCATCGAGGTCTATCTCGGCAGCGATGCTTTCGCTTGAGAATGTCTCCGCCGGCTATGCCGGCTTCCAGGCTCTCTTCGGCGTCAGTCTCGAGGTGCGCGCCGGCGAGTCGGTGGCGGTGATCGGCCCGAACGGCGCCGGCAAGACGACTCTCCTGCGGCTGATCTCGAAGCTCATCGATCCCACCGCAGGAGAGATCCGTTTCGAAGAAAAGAGTCTCAAGACCGTGCCGCCCCATGCGGTCGTGTCGCGCGGGATCGCGCACGTGCCGGAGAACCGCAGGCTGTTCCCTCGTCTGACCGTCGAGGAAAACCTGCGCATGGGCGCCTTCACTTCCCGCAGGCAGTTCGAGCAGCGAAAAGAAGTCGTCTATGGCTTGTTCCCTCGTTTGCAGGAGAGAAAGGACCAGGCCGCCGGAACGCTGTCCGGCGGCGAGCAGCAGATGTGCGCCATTGGCCGCGCGCTGATGTCGGGGCCGAAGCTGCTTCTGCTCGACGAGCCCTCCGCCGGACTCGCGCCGGTCGTCGTGCAATCGATCTTTGAGCTGGTGCGCCGCATCTGCGCTGAGGGCTACACGGTGCTGATCGTCGAGCAGAACATCCGCCAGGTGCTGAAGGTGGTCGGCCGCGCGTACCTGCTCGACGCCGGAAAAATCGTCCAGTCGGGAAAGGCCGCCGATCTGATGAATTCGAAAGAGATACAAAAGGCCTACCTCGGGCTGTGATGGAGATTTTCGACGTCTTCCTGCTGGAGGCGATCCTCAACGGGCTGCTGCTCGGCGGGCTGCTCGCGCTGCTCTCGCTTGGCCTGAACCTGATCTTCGGCGTGATCGACGTGGTGTGGATCTGCTATGCCGAGCTGATCATGTGCGGCATGTACACGGTGTACTACCTGCACGTGCAGTACCACTGGCCGCTCATCGCAGCGATGGCCGCGGCGATCGTGCTGGTCGCCGTGCTCGGCGTGGCGCTGCACCAGTTCGTCATCCGCCCGGTGCTCTCGGCGGAGCCGATCAACCAGCTGCTGGTGACCGGCGGCGTGCTCTTCTTCCTCCAGGCGGCGGCGACGCTCGCCTTTGGCGTCGACTTCAAGAACCTCGGCGTGAGCCTGCCCCCGGTGCGTCTGGGCGAGATGTCGTTCTCCGCCGCCCGGCTGGTTGCCTTCGGCGCTGCGATCGCAGGTGTCCTTGGGTTGTATGTTTTTTTGAATAAAAGCTATCTAGGGACGGCGATCCGCGCCATCAGCCAGGACCGCGCGGTCATGCCGCTGATGGGCGTCGACCCAGGGCGGGTGTTCGTCATCACCTCGGCGATCGGCGGCGCGCTCGCCGGCCTCGGCGCCTGCCTGTTGGTGCTGCAGTACGACGTGCATCCCGCGATCGGCCTTTCGTTCGGCCCGATCATCTTTCTCATCTGCGTGCTCGGCGGCCTGGGCAGCATGGTCGGCGGCCTGGTCGCCGCGTTCGTCTTCGCGCAGTTCATCTCGGTGGGCGGCTTCTTCTTCGCCATCGAGTGGGGCTACGTCATCGCCTTCGCCTTCTTCATCGCGATGATGTTCGTCAGGCCGCAGGGATTCTTCAAGCGATGATCGGCAACTATCCCCTGCACCTGATGATCCTGGTGTTGCTGTGGGGCTACATCTACACGAGCTGGTCGCTGATGGGCCGCCTGGGCATGGTGAGCTTCGGTCACGGCGCGTTCATGGGCATCGGCGCCTACACCGTGGTCATGCTCTGGAACCACTACGGTGTCTCGCCCTGGATCGGCGCGCCGGCGGCGCTCGCCGTGGCGGCCGTCGTCGCGATCGTCATCGCCTATCCCTGCTTTCGCTTCCGCATCGTCGGCCACTACTTCGCGCTCGTCACGCTGGCCCTCTCGGAAGTGACGCGGCTGGTCTTCACGGCGATGCGCGAGCAGACCGGCGGCTCGCTCGGCGCGACGCCGAACGGCGCGCTGACCGAGGGGACGACGGTCGCGCTCGGCGCGCTGCAGTTTTCCAGCAAGTGGGTGTGGCTCGCGATCGTCGCCGTCTTCTGGCTGGCCGGGCTGTGGGTGTGGCGCGCGGTCGACCGCAGCATGGGACGCCTCGCGCTCCAGGCGATCAGCGAGGAAGAGGAGGCCGCGGCCTCGGTCGGCATCCATGTCACGCGCGCCAAGCTGCGCATCACGCTCGTCTCGGCGCTCATGACCTGCGCGGGCGGCATCCTGTACGCGCAATACCAGCTCTACGTGAACCCCGATACCGTGTCGGGAATCGCGATCAGCCTGCAGATGGTGTTCGGCGTCATCGCCGGCGGTATGTTCGTGATGCTGGGTCCAACCGTGGGCGCCGCGTTCACGCTGCTGCTTGCAGAAGGCTTGCGCCTCGCGTGGGGTAACCGCTTTCCGGCTCTCGACAGCACCATCTACGGCCTGATGCTGGTGCTCTTCATCATCTACATGCCGAAAGGGATCCTCGGCGCCGCGCTGGACGCGCTGCGCAGGCGCTAGGGTTTATCATCCGCGGGATGAGCGGACCCGACGCGATCGCCCTCACCCGGTCACTGCTCCGGTTCGACACGGTCAACCCGCCGGGCCGGGAGCGCGACTGCGCGCGCTATGCCGGCGGCCTGCTCGAAGAGTGGGGTTACCGGGTCGATTACCACGAATACGCGGACTCGCGCACCAGCGTGATCGCGCGCGCGGGCGGATCGGATGCGAAGGCGCCGCTTTGCCTGACCGGGCACCTCGATGTCGTTCCGGTCGGCGCGCGCGCCTGGACGCACGACCCCTTCAACGGGGAGACCGCGGGCGACCGACTCTACGGCCGCGGCGCCTCGGACATGAAGGCCGGCGTCGCCGCGATTCTGCTGGCGGCGCGCGCCATGGCGAAGCGGCTTGCAGGCACGCCTGGCGTCGTCATCGTGCTGACCGCGGCGGAGGAGGGTGGCTGTATCGGTTCAAAGAATCTCGTGGAGACCGCATTGTTGGGCCGTGCAGGCGCGATGATCGTAGGGGAGCCGACCTCGAACTACCCGCTGGTCGGGCACAAGGGCTCGGTCAAGTTCCACGCGCGCTTCAAGGGCGTGTCCGCCCACGGCTCGATGCCGCATCTCGGGGTGAACGCGATCTACAAGGCGGCGCGGGCGCTCGGCAAGCTCGAGGCGTTCGACTTCGGGGTGCCGGCGCACGCGGTGATGGGCAAGCCCACGCTCAACGTCGGCACCATCGCGGGCGGCAACACGGTCAACGCCGTCGCGGACTCGGCCGATATCGGCGTCGATATCCGCACCGTGCCCGGCATGGATCACGCTGTGCTTCTCAGGTCTCTTCAGGATCTGATGGCGGAAGCGGAGCTCGACGTGTTCTCCAATCTCGGCCCGGTGTGGACCGAGCCGGACGGGGATTGGGTGCAGCGCGTGTTCGAGATCTGCAAGCCGTACGTCGAAGACCGGCTCGAGGCGCGCACCGCCCCGTACATGACCGACGCGGCGAATCTGCTCAAAGTGTATGCAGGCGCGCCCACGGTGGTGCTCGGGCCGGGCGAGGCGGCGATGGCGCACCAGACCGACGAATACTGCAGCATGGAGCGCATCCGGCAGTCGGTGTCGATCTACGAAGCGCTGATCGACGACTGGACGCGCGCATGAACGTCTGGTCGTCGGTCGCGATCAAGGCGGCGTATCTGGAGCTGCTGCCGGCCTTCGTGCGCTCGAGCAAGGTCAAGGTCGACACCCAGTGGGTGGGGATGGCCGACATCAGGAAGCGCATCCTCGCCGGCGAAGTCACCGACGTGGTGATCGGCTCCGCCGGCCTGATCGAGGACCTGATCGCGAGCGGCAACTTCGATTCGCGCACCCGCGTCGATCTCGCGAAATCCGAGGTCGGCGCCGCGGTGCGCGCCGGCGCGCGCAAGCCCGACATCGGCAGCGTCGAGGCGTTGAAGAACGCCCTGCGCGCGGCGGAATCGATCGTGTACTCGAGCGGCCCGAGCGGGGTCTATCTCGCCGAGCTGTTTCAGCGCCTCGGAATCGCCGAGGAGCTCAAGTCCAAGGCAAAGCAGGCGCCGCCGGGGGTGCTGGTCGGCGAGATGGTCGCGCGCGGCGACTTCGAGCTGTGCTTCCAGCAGGTGTCGGAGCTGCGCCAGGTCCGCGGCATCGACTACGTCGGCCGGCTGCCGCGCGAGGTGCAGCTCTCGACGGTCTTTTCCGGCGCGGTGCATTCCAAGTCCGCGCAGTCCAAGCCGGGAAGCGAGCTGCTGCACCATCTCGCTTCGCAAGAGTCGCAGCGGATATTGCGCAAGCACGGGCTGGAACCGGCGTAGATGAGAAACCCGGTGAAGGAGAAGCTCGCCCGGGGCGAGGTGGTCGCGTCGATGACGGTGCGGCTCGTCTCTGGAATCGAGATCGTGCCGATCGCGAAGGCCGCGGGCTTCGACTCGCTCTACATCGACCTCGAGCACTCGAGCCTCACGCTGCACGCGGCGAGCCAGATCTCGATCATGGCGCTGGAGGCCGGAATTCCGGCGCTGGTGCGCGTGCCCGCCAACACGCCCGAGTACATCTCGCGCGTGCTCGACGGCGGAGCCCTCGGGGTGATCGCCCCAGGCGTGTGCTCGGCCGAAGAGGCGCGCGCGGTGGTCGCGGCCGCCAGGTACGCGCCCGCCGGCAGCCGCGGCCTCGTCGCCGGGCTGCCGCACTTCGGGTTCCGCAGCATCCCGGCCGCCGAGGCGCTGCCGGCTCTGAATGAAGCGACCCTGGTGATGGTGCAGTGCGAGTCGGCGGCTTCGCTCGAAGCGACCGAGGAGATCGTCGCGATCGACGGCATCGACATGGTCATGATCGGATCGAACGATCTCCTCGCCGACCTCGGACTCGCCGGACAGTACGACCACCCGAAGCTCGCGCAGGCGTACGAGCGGGTGATCACCGCGTGCCGCCGGCGCGGCAAGCACGTCGGGGTCGGCGGCCTCGCCACGCGGCCGGACCTGGTCGCAAAGTTCGTGCAGCTCGGCGCACGTTATGTTTCCACCGGCACCGACCTCGCCTTCCTCGCCGCCGAATGCGCGCGGCGCGCACGCCAGGTGAAGGAGTTGAAGCCATGAAGACAGCCGTCCTGGCGCTCCTCGTCCTGCTGTCCGGAAATGCGCTCGCGCAGCCGTTTCCGGCGAAGCCGGTCCGCATGATCGTGCCGCTCGTCCCCGGCGGCAACCAGGACATCGTGGCGCGCGCGGTCGCCGAGGAGCTCTCGAAGAACCTGGGCCAGCAGGTGATCGTCGAGAACCGTCCGGGACAGAGCGCCATCATCGGCACGCAATACGTGAAGAACGCGCCGCCCGACGGCTACACGCTGCTCTCGGTCGCCGTCACCTTTGCGCGTGTGCCCGGAGTAGTGAAGGCTGCGGGCTACGATCCGCGCAGCGACTTCAGCGGCGTTTCCCTGGTGTGCCGCATCCCGCAGGTGCTGGTGGTGAACCAGGCCCATCCCGCGCGCACGTTGCAGGATCTCGTCGCGCAGGCGAAAGCGAAGCCCGGCGAGATCACCTACGGCAGCTCGGGCAACGGCTCGACCGGCCACGTCGCCGCCGAGCTTTTCATGCGTGCCACGGGCACCAAGCTCACGCAGGTCGGCTACAAGGGCAACGCGCAGGCGCTCGTCGACGTGATGGGCGGGCAGATCGCGATGATGTTCGACCAGGTGAGCACTTCCGCCGCCCAGGTGAGAGGCGGCAAGCTGCGCGCCCTGGCGGTGACCTCCAGGGAGCGCTCTGCGGTGCTGCCCGAGGTGCCGAGCCTGCACGAGCTCGGCTACGCCGGCTTCGACGACGTCACGTGGAACGGCATCGTCGCGCCGGCCGCGACGCCGCGCGAGGTGGTGAATCGCCTGCACGCGGCGGTGGCGAAAGCGCTCGCCAACCCCGAGATGAAGAAGAAATACGCCGAGCGCGGCATCGACCTCGTGGCGAGCGCCTCGCCGGAGGAGTTCACCCGATACTTCCGCGCCGAGGCGGATGCCTTCGTCAGGCTGGTCAAGGAGGCAGGGATTCAGGTGGAGTGAGATGAGCGCTTGTGACTCGCATTTCCACGTCTTCGGGCCCGAACAGCGCTATCCGTACTCCACCGACCTGCGCTACACGCCGCCGAGCGCGCCGCTGGAGGACTACCTGGAGCACGCGCGCGAGCTCGGGATCGAGCGCTACGTGTTCGTGCAGCCGAGCGCCTACGGCCGCGACAACCGCTGCATGCTCGACGCGATGCGAGCCGTCGGGCCGCAAAGCTGCCGCGGCATCGTCGACATCGAGGAGGATGCTCCCGGGGAGGTGCTAGAGCGCCTCGACGCCGCCGGCGTACGCGGCGTGCGGATCAACGTGAATCCGGTCAAGCCGCCCGAGCCCGGACTTTCGATGAGCCTGATGAAGCGCATCCGCGCGCTCGACGCGAGCTGCGCCCGGCGCGGCTGGATGCTCGACTTCCTCACCCCGGGCTGGCTCACGCGTGAGCTGATTCCCGTGTTCCGGGACCTTCAATCGAGCTTCTCGATCGCGCACCTCGGCATGTTCCCGGCGATGGCCGGCCCGCAGCAGCCCGGGTTCACGGAGTTCGTGAATCTCGTGCGCGGCTGCGAGCGCTGCTGGGTGAAGCTGACCGGCGCGTACCGCATCTCGCTCGAACCGGGCTTTGCCGATACAGTGCCGCTCGCGCGCGCGCTCATCGCCGCGGCGCCCGGGCGCGTGATCTGGGGCTCCGACTACCCGCACCTCTCGTTCTCGGACCGGGTCGACTCGCGGCGCCTCTTCGCGCTGCTCGAGAGCTGGGCGCCGGACAAGCGGGTCCGCGACCAGATCCTGGTCGAGAACCCGCTGCGCTGCTTCGGTTTTTAGCCGACTACGCCTTACTGTCGACGAATCTCGTTGGCGTCGGAGAGCAGCACGCGCGCACCGGGGGCGAAATCGTGGCTCGTCGTATCGACGTACAGCATACGGCCGTCGTCCATGCGGACGCGCAGCCGCTGCATCCCGGGTGCCGCGGTCGCGGCGGGATTTCGCGCCGAGGTGTTCGCGCCCGCGCCGAGCGGTGCTGGTGCAGGTGTCACTGCCTGCACCACGCCGGTGCCGGCGCGGTAAGGCTGCTCTATGGGCGTGATCGATACCGGGGCGGGATTTTCCGGCCCCCGGCTGGCGCAGCCTGAAACGAATGCGGCCAGGATGGCGATCGGCGCTGCAAGTGCGAGTCTGGTCATCGAATCCTCCTGTGGGTCGGCGCTGGAGAAGTAGCAAGCGCCGTTCCGCTGCGATTCATTGACACTTCGAGCACCATGGGTTTAGCTTGATCGACATCCGAAAAGGAAAACCACGGGAGGATCAAATGAACAAGCGCTTCATTTGGCTGGCCGCGCTGGCCGCCATCGTTGGCACGGACGCCTTGGCGCAGGCGCCGGCGTCCAGGACGCTCAAGATGCAATCGAGCTGGCCGGCGAGCAACACTCTGCAGGAGCACTTCAAGATTTTCGCCGAGCGCATGGAGAAGCTGACGCAGGGTAGCCTGAAGATCGACGCCATGCCCGCGGGGCAGATCGTGCCGGCCTTCGAGGTGCTCGATGCCACGCACAAGAAGGTGCTCGATGGCTGGCACTCCATCTCCTACTACTGGGTCGGCAAGAATCCTGCCGCGGCGCTTTTTGCCGCTCCGCCCGGCGGCCCCTTCGGCATGGATCACATGGATTACCTGGGCTGGCTCTACGTCGGCGGCGGCCTGCAGATGTGGCGCGACTTCTACCAGAACGACCTCAAGCTGAACCTCATCGTGTGGCCCGCGCACCCGTCGAGCCCTCAGGCCTTCGGCTGGTTCAAGAAGCCCCTGCGCAGCGTCGCGGACATCAAGGGCCTGAAATGCCGCCAGACCGGACTCAACGCCGAGGTTTACGCCAAGATGGGCATGAGCGTCGTAAACATGGCTGGCGGCGAGATCGTGCCGTCGGCGCAGCGCGGCGTGATCGACTGCGCCGAATGGGTCGGCGGCGTCGAGGACCTGCGCCTCGGTCTGCACACCGTCTTCAAGTACCACTACACGCCCGGCATGCACGAGAACAACTCGATCGGCGAGCTCGGCTTCAACCTCGACGTCTGGAAGAGCTTCACTCCGGCGCAGCAGGACGCGGTCAACTCCGCGGTGAACGACACCTTCATCCAGTGGCTCACCCGCTGGCAGAAGCAGAACGCCGACGCGATCGAGGAGCTCATCAACAAGCACGGCGTGCAGATCCGGCGCACGCCGCCCGACATCCTGATTGCCTCGCTCAAGGCCTGGGACGAGGTCGCGGCGGAGAACTCGGCCAAGAGCCCCACTTTCAAGAAGGTGTACGAGTCGCAGCGCGCCTACGCCGCCAAGGTCGTGCCGGCGAAACGCTATATGTTCCCGCCGTACTCGTTCGCCGCGAACTACTACTGGCCGCAGGAAAACGCCAAACCTGCCGCCGCCAAAGGTAAGAGCAACTGACGCGGCTCCTGATTGCAGCCGCCCTGTGCTGTGCTGCGGTCGCGGCACAGGGCCAGAGCGGCGTAACGCGGATCGTGGTGCCGTTCGCCGCGGGCGGGGTGCAGGACATCCTCGCCCGCGCGATCAACGCCGAGCTCGGAGCGCAGCTCGGCCGCAGCGTGATCGTCGAGAACCGTCCCGGCGCCGGCAACACCATCGGCACTGCCTTCGTGGCCAAGGCGCCGCCCGACGGCAACACGCTCATCCTGGCGGCGGCGAGCCATACGATCTCGGGCTCGCTCTACGCCAAGCTCGCCTACCATCCGATCAACGATTTCACCGCCGTCGCGCACATCGGCACGGTCGACTACGTGCTCATGACCACTTCGACCATTCCCGCGAAAAGCGTGGCCGAGTTCGTCGCTTATGCCAGGGCCAACCCGGGGAAGCTCAACTACGCGAGCGCGGGCAACGGCAGCGCCACGCACCTGGCGATGGCCTACTTTGCCAGCCTCGCCGGCATCGAGCTGGTCCACGTGCCGTTCAAGGCGACAGGCGAGGCGATCAACGAGGTGCTCGCCGGGCGTGCGCACGCCGTGATCGCGGCCAATATCGGCGCGCTGGCCTTCGTCAAGGACGAGCGCGTGCGCATGCTCGCCTCCACCGGAAGCCACCGCTCGAAGTTCGTGCAGCTTCCCACCGTTGCCGAGAGCGGCGTCCCAGGATATGTGTTTGATTCCTGGCTCGGGCTGCTCGCGCCCGCGGCGACCCCTCGGCCGGTAGTCGAGAGCATCAACGCGGCGATGGAAAAGCTGCTGCGCGAGCCGGTGATCCTGGAGCGGCTGGCGAAGCAGGGGATCGAGCCGCAGGCCCTCGGCGTGGACGCGTTCAACGCCCTGCTGCGGGAGGACTTCGCCAAGATGGCGAAGGTCGTCAAGGCCTCCGGCGCCCGGATCGATTAGCCGAGGTTCGGCGACACGGCGTAGCGTCCCCCGGGCACGGCAGGCCAGCATTCGGCGGCTGGCAAATTTGTGCAGGACTGTTAATCTTCGCGGGCCGTAAAACAACAATTCCGGAGCAAGCGACATGAAGGACGGAGCGGTTTCAAGGCTACTCGCCCAGATCCCCGAGCGGGCCGGACGCGCCCAGAGCGGAGTCCGGTTCATGCCCCAGGCCTGCGGCTGCGCCTATCCGGAGCGCCTTACTCAGCTGTCGCGGTTCCTGTCGTGGCTGCGCCCGCTCGACGGCCTCACGCGGGAGGAGCAGGTGGTTCTAGGCCTGGTCGCTCCCAACGGACGGCCGATGCAGCCGGCCGACGAGGACGACGCCGAAGAAGCCGAGCTCGAGACGCTCTAGCCCGCCGCGAGTCGCGCGCGGGCTGCTTCCAGCGTCTTGAAGAGCACCTCGCGCTGGGCGCCGCTGCCGCCCATCCGATTGAATTCCCCTGTTACCGGCTCGAGGAGCGCTACCACGCTCGCGTAGTCCCGCGCCGCGAACGCCTTGAATGCGCTGCACGCGGCGCGGAATACCGGCCCCGGCGGCGCTTCCGGCAGGCCCCCGAGGCGCCGCTCGAGCTCGGCGAGCTGCCCGGCGCCCGCGGCCGCCATCGCGAGATGCCACTCGATGAAATGACCCGCCGGGCGCGGGAAGCGCTCTTTGCCGTAGTCGGCCAGCTCGCGCCAGTCTGCAGCCTGGTTCCCGAGTGACAGCCGCCACAGCAGCGACGCGCAGTCGGAGATCACGTTGATCGGCGGTGAAGGGTTGACGCTTGGGTGCAGCACCTCCCTGTAAATCTTCGCTGCGCCTGTGCTGTCGCCTGCATCGAGCCGCCAAAGCGCGCGGTGCCAGCTGATGTGGGCATGGAGCATGCCGGCGCGGTCATAGCCGGGCAGCCAGCTCTGGATGAACCTGGCGCCTTCGTCGCGCTCGCCCGCCTCGGCAAAAAAATGCACGTAGGCGTGCGCGCCATACGCGTTCTCGCTCCGCAGCTCGAGCGCGCGTGCAGTGATAAGGCCGCCCGCGGCGAGCTCGCCCGCTTCCGTATGCGACCAGCCGAGGTGCGTCAGGAACCACCAGTCCTCGCCGAAGTGGGGCGCGAGGCGGCGGCACAGCGCGAGCCGCGCGGCGTCGTGGTCGCCGCGGCCGCTGAAAGCGTACAGGCCGAAGGCGCCGAGCGCGAGCGAGAACACGAGCGCGTCGCGCGGGTACGCCTCGAGGTGCTCCGGCAGCGCCGCCAGCGCCTTCGCAGACTGCCCTTCGATGGCCAGTCCGAGAATGCGCACATGCGCCGCTTCGCGCGGCGTCGCCTTGGCGGCAAGTGCAGCGGCCGTCGCGATGGTTTCGCGGGCTTCGGGTATCCGGCCGTAGATTTGAAGCTGCCGCGCCAGAGCCGCGTGGGCGAGGGCGAAGCCGGGGTCGTGGGCGAGGGCTTCCAGCAGCGTGCCTTCGGCGCCGGGCCAGGCGGCGAGCAGGAGATCCACGCCGCGGCGATACGCCGCGGCCGCGCCGGCCGAGGACGTCGCCAGCGCGAGGCCGTAGCGATCGCTCTCCATCGGCGCATTCTATGCGCCGCCCGGACCAGCGCCGACGCCTGGGCATGCGCATTGCACGGTGTGCTCATCCTGTCAATCGCCGGAGTTCGACATGCTGAGCTGGGCAATCGCTTTCTTCATCATCGCCATCGTGGCCGCGGTATTCGGCTTCGGCGGCATCGCCGCAGGCGCCGCGGGCATCGCCAAGGTGCTGTTCTTCCTGTTCCTGCTCGCCTTCGTGGTCTCGCTTGTCGTGGGCTTGATGCGCGGCCGCGGACCGAGGGTCTAGCGCTTCAGGCATCATGCGGCCGTGATCCAGCGGATCGCGGCCGCCGCCGCCGCACTTTTCGCCGCGCTTTGCGCCTGCGGCGCGCTTGCCTGCTCCTGCACCGATATCTCGCGCGCATCTCCGGCGCGCCTCGCCGACTTCGTTGCCCGTGCCGAACGCGTGGTGCACGCGCGCGTGGCGGAACGGCTTTCGCTGCGCCAGGCGCGCATCGAGGTGATCGAATCGTTCAAGGGCGCGGGCGAGCAGCTCGAAGCCCTGAGGGGAAACGAGGCAAACTGCGGCTTCACCTTTTCGCCCGGCGAAGAGCGCGTCTACTTCGTCTTCGGAGGCGTCGTGAATCTCTGCGGCCGCGCCGCGCCCGAGCCCGAGCTGCTCGCCCGCCTGCGCAGCCTGAAAGTCGACACCGCCGGCTGCGAGGGCATCGTGCACCCGCCGCGGCCGCCGGCGCTCGCTGCGGTGGAGGAAGCCGATCCTTCGCCGTACGAGCCGCTGTACGGCTACGACCCCGACCTTGCGCTCGGCGTCGGCCACGTGCGTCCCGTGCGCGAAGAGGAGCGCGACGACTGGCCCCGCCGGCTCAAGCTGCCGGTGTTTACCGCGCCGGGCGGCGAAGTGAAGATCTGGCTCACCCCCGGCTCGGTCGGCGGCGATGTCCTCGTCGAAACCGGGTACGAAACCGCGAGCTTCATCGTGCTCCAGGCGCGGCCCGATGGCTGGCTGCAGATCCGCTTCGGCGGTCCGCTCGCCTCCGGGGCGGGGTGGGTGCACCGCTGCCATCTCGACGCGGCGACGCCGCGGCTCGAATACCAGCCGTGGGAGAAGCTGCTGGCGGGGGCGGTGCCGCTCTACTTCCGTGATCAGTCGGCGCGCGTCCTGCGCAAGGCGCCATCCAACGACGCCCCCGCCATCGCCAACATTCCGGCCGACCCGAACCTTTACGGCATCCAGCCGCTTCTGTTCCGCGGTGATTGGGCACGCGTGCGCGTTTCCGTGCCGTCGACCTATTGCGCCGACCCCAAGCCGACGCGCTTCAAGAGCTATGAAGGCTGGGTACGCTGGCGCGGCACCAGGCTGGGCCCCGCGCTCTGGTATTACACGCGGGGCTGCTAAGTGATTTCGCGCCTTACGATCTGAGCGCCCGAGACGAGGGACTGTAGCTTTCCAAATGCCGCGTCGCGTGGCAGATACTTCATTCCGCAATCGGGCGCGACCACGAGGCGCTCGGCGGGAACATGCTTCAGGCCCTCGCGGATGCGCGCGGCGACCGTTTGCGGGGTCTCGACCTGCGGCGTGCCAAGGTCGATGACTCCCAGCATGACGGTCTTCTTTCCGAGCTGCTTGAGCACGCCGAGATCCAGCCTTGGCTGAGCAGCCTCGATGGAGATCTGCGACGCGGTGGTGTCGGCGAGCTGCGGCAGGAACGAGTAGCCGCTCGGCTTTTCCTTCACCGCAGCGGCGTAGCCGAAGCAAAGATGGACCACGGTGGTACCCTCGATGCCTTGCAGGGCGCGGTTGATCGCCTTCACTCCGTAGCGCGCGGCGCGGTCGGCGCGCGCCTGCAACCACGGCTCGTCGAGCTGGATCACGTCGGCGCCGGCGGCCTTGAGGTCGCGCATTTCCGCGTTGACCGCCGCGGCGAACGCCATGGCGAGCGCTTCTTCGTCGCGGTAGTAGTCGTCCTGCGCCTGCTGCGTCATGGTGAAGGGGCCGGGCAGAGTGATCTTGACCCTCTTCGCGGTGTTTCGCCTGAGGAACTCGACATCTCTGATTTCAACGGGCCTGATTCTTTTCACGGGGCCAGCGATGCGCGGCACCACCGCCTGAGCGCCGCTGCGGTTGATCGTGGTACCGGGGTTCTCGATGTCCACGCCCTCGAGCGCGGTGGCGAAACGGTTGGAGTAGCTCTCGCGCCGCATTTCGCCGTCGGTGATGATGTCCACGCCCGCGCGCTCCATGTCGCGAATGGCGATCACGGTGGCATCGTCCTGCGCCTCCTCGAGGTCCGGTCCCTCCATCTTCCAGATTTCGGGCGCGCGCACGCGCGGCACCTTCGAGCCGAGGCGGTCGCGGTGGATCAGCCAGCGCGGCTGCGGGTAGCTTCCGACGACGGTCGTTTCAATGAGCATTTTTCATCCGTTCTCGATTCGTTTTTCAGCGCGTCTCGATTTGCCAACAGGTAGGAGATTTTCCTCGACCCACTGAAGGCATAGTTCCTCAAAAACAACAGATTGTCGAGCATTCCGGAGGTGTTTGTTTTAACTTGTATGGCGCAAAAAGGGGAGAGTCCCATGAGTTCGCAAGCCTGGATGGTCTGGCCCGACAATTTCGCAGTTTCCTTCCTGGTTGTGGCGGTGCTCGCCATGGCCTTCATGTACGCGGCGCGCTGGCCGATGCACGGCCTGCTCCGCTCGGTCGGGCACGCCGTGGGCGGCCCGCTGCGCATGGGCGCCCGCTGGTTGCTCGCGGCCGCGGCCGAGGTGCAGGCCCGCAACAAGGCGGTGCTCCTCGCCCACGGCAAGCACGAGGTCGGGCAGCGCGTGGAGCGCGAGTTCGAGCGCCTCGGCGTCATCGTGCAGCGCGAGCTGCAGGGCTACCCGGCGCTGCAGAGGAAGCTTCTCGACGAGATCACCCGCATCGAGGAAGACTACAAGAAGTGCGGCGAGGTCCCGCCGCCGCCGCCGGAGTGGACCGAGGCGGTTGCCGCGGTGGCCAACGTCAAGACCGGCGGCAACGAGCTGGTCCTGAGGGTGCTGGAAGAGATCAAGCGCTCGATCACCTCCATCCACGACAAGACGCTCGCCGACTACCGCCGCGCCTACGAGCGGCGCCACAAGATCCTCGAGAGCTTCATGCCGTTCTGGCGCTCGGTGGACAAGAACCTGGTCCAGGTCGAGCAGAACATGGCGCGCCTGCAGGCGAACGTGCGCACCGTCGACGCCCACATGGCGATCTACGAGCAGATCAACGAAGGCACCGACAAGGCGCAGCACGCGCTCACGGTGTCGGGGTTCACGCAGTTCGCGACCTCGCTCCTCGTCATGTGCGTAGCGGCGGGCGGCGCCTTCATCAACTTCAAGCTGATCGCGCTGCCGATGTCCGAGATGGTCGGCGCGGGCGACTACATCACGAATTCCCTGCGCACGTCCGAGGTGGCCGCGCTGGTGATCATCTTCGTCGAGGCGTCGATGGGCCTGTTCCTGCTCGAGGCGCTGAGGATCACGCACCTCTTCCCCCGCATCGCCAACCTGAACGACCGGCTGCGCACGCGCATGCTGTGGATCGCCCTGACGCTCCTCGTCATCCTGGCGGGCGTCGAGGCGGCGCTCGCGCTGATGCGCGACATGCTGATCTCCGACAAGCAAGCGCTGCTGCAGTCGCTTTCCACGGTGCAGGCGGCGGCCCACGACGGCTGGATGTCCAGCATCCCGACCGCCGGCCAGATGCTGCTCGGCTTCATCCTGCCCTTCGCGCTCGCGTTCATCGCCATCCCGCTCGAGTCGGTGATCCATTCCGGCCGCACGGTGGGCGGCGTCTTCGTCCTCGCCCTGCTGCGCTCACTCGCGTTCGTGCTGCGAGTGCTGGGCAGCCTGGCGCGGCAGATGAGCCGCGTGCTGATCAAGCTGTACGACGTCGTCATCGTGGTGCCGCTCATGGCCGAGCGCATGTGGAAGGGCTCGCGCTCGGAGCGCCCCTCCAAGCTCGACGTCGACGTCGACCTCGAGCGCACCCACGCCTAAAGGGAGAGCCGACATGAAAAGACGCCAGTTCCTCGCCGTGCTGCCCGCGGCCGCGCTGGCCGCGGCGGGCTGCGTCGATTCGCGCAGCCACAGCCACGCGGTCTACATGCTGGTCGACACCTCGGGCACCTACGCCCAGGAGGCCGGCAAGGCGCAGGTGATCATCAACTACCTGCTCGGGTCGCTCCAGCCCGGCGATTCGCTCGCCGTGGCGCGCGTCCAGAGCCGCAGCTTCAGCGAGAAGGACATCGTCGCCAAGGCGACGTTCGATTCGCGCCCATCGCAGGAGAACGCCCAGAAGCGTGCGTTCCGCGAGCGCATCGAGAACTCGTTCCGCGCGGTGTCGGGTAGCCGCTACACCGACATCACCGGCGGCCTCATCCAGGGCGCCGAGTTCCTGAACGAGACCGGCGCCGGCAGCAAGACCATCATCATCTTCTCCGACATGCAGGAGGAGCTCGACAAGGTGACGCAGCGCGACTTCCCGATCAGCCTCAAGGGCGTCCGGGTGGTCGCGGTGAACGTGGTCAAGCTGAAGACCGACAACATCGACCCGCGCAAGTACATGGGCCGCCTCGAAGCCTGGCAGAAGCGCGTCGAGACCGCGGGCGCGCGCGAGTGGCGCGTCATCAACAACCTCGACCGGCTGGACGCTATCCTAGCGAGAGGTTGAGCTCCAAAGCTTCGGCAGCATCCACGGCATGGCTTGAAGTCCTGCAGCACCCCGGCGCTTTCGCGCTGCGGGTGCTGCGCGCTTTCCGCAAGAACCAGGGACTGCTCCTCGCGGGCGCGGTGGCGTACTACGCGCTGCTCTCCATCGTTCCGCTGCTCATCCTGATCGTGATCGCGCTGTCGCACGTCCTCGACCAGGCGCTGCTGCTCGAGACGCTCGAGCGCTATCTCGGCTGGGTGGTGCCGGGGCAGTCGCAACCGATCATCGACGAGCTCGCCGGATTCCTCCGGCACCGCGACGTGCTGGGCTGGGTGCTCGCCGGGACGCTGCTCTTCTTCAGCTCGCTCGCCTTCACCGTGCTCGAGAACGCGATGTCGATCATCTTCTTCCACCGCGTGGCGGTGCGCCGGCGCCACTTCCTGGTCTCGGCGATCATTCCCTACTGCTACATCCTGTTCCTCGGCGTGGGCCTGCTGGTGGTGACGCTGGTGGCGGCGGGCCTCGAGGTGATCGGCCGGGGCACGATCGAATTCCTCGGCCTGTACTGGTCGCTCGACCCGCTGTCGCGCGCGGCGCTCTATCTCGTGGGCGTCGCCGGCGAGATCCTGGTCGTCACCTCGATCTACCTCGTGATGCCGGTGGGGCGGCTGCGCCTGCGGCACGCGCTCATCGGCGGCGCCACCGCGGCGCTGCTCTGGGAGCTGACGCGGCACCTGCTGGTCTGGTACTTCGCCAGGCTCTCGCAGGTGAACGTAGTGTACGGCTCGCTCACAACGGCCATCGTGGTGCTGCTCAGCCTCGAGTTTCTCGCCGGGCTTCTCCTCTTCGGCGCACAGGTGATCTCAGAATACGAGCGCCTCGAGAGAAGCAAGGCAGAAAAATAGGGACAGTCCCTATTTTCAGGTCCGGTATTTCTTCAGGGCTTCCTTGGTAATGGCGATGCCGTGTCCCGCTTTGGCGGGGATGCGGAACTCGCCGTCCTTGCACTCGGGCAGCTCCTCGAACAGATCCTTCGGCGCCCAGTCCATGTACTCGACCAGGAAGCCGTTGGAGAGCGCGCCGCACACCTGCAGCGAGAGCTCGTGCACCACGTGCGGCGAGACCGCGATGCCGTGGGCCGCGGCGAGGTGGCCGATCTTCAGCGTCTCGCTGTAGCCGTTGGCGCGGCACACGTCGGGCATCAGGTAGCGCGCCGCCCGGCGCTGGATCAGCTCGCGGAACTCGTAGCGCGTGTAGTGGTTTTCGCCGGTGGCCACGGGGATCTTTATTTTCGACGCAACTTCCGAACAAAGGGCGATGTCGTCGGCGAGCACCGGCTCCTCGTACCACACCAGGTCGAAGTCCTCGAGCAGCGCCGCCTGGCGGAGATTGCCTTCGAGGTCGAGCTTCTGGTTGACGTCGACCATCATGCGCACGCCCGGGCCCACCGCCTTGCGCACCGCCTCGACGCGCGCGCGGTTCACCCTCGGATCGGGATGATGGATCTTCATCTTGTAGTACTTGCAGCCGGCGGCGGCATACCTTTGCGCCTCGGCGACGAGCTCGGCCTCGGTGTACTTGCCCCAGCCGCCGCTGCCGTAGGCGCTCACGCGGTCCGTGAATCCGCCCCACAGCTTGTAGAGCGGCAGGCCGGCGGCCTTGCCGGCGAGATCCCACAGCGCGATGTCGAGCGCCGAGATCGCCATGCCGGCGATGCCGACGCGCCGCACGCCGCGGTCGCCGCGGTACATCTTGTCCCACAGCCGCTCGACCTGCAGCGGGTCCTCGCCGACCAGCAGGCCCTTCAACCGCGTGTCGAGGTAGGCGAGCACCGCTTCGGCGCCGCCGCCGCCGAACACCATGCTATAGCCTTGGCTGCGCAGGCCTTCGTCGGTCGCGATGTCGGCGACGACGAATTTGTGGTGCGGCCACTCGGTCGACATCGGCCGCGGTGTAGGTACCGTGAGAAGGCAGGTCTCGATGGAAGTGATTTTCATGGCGGCACGTATTTTGCGGCGTATCTTGCGAGATTGAACAGCAGTTTCCACAGGAGACGTGTGAATGGCAGGCTTTACACCCGAGCGACGGAACGCCGACCGGCGTAGCGGCATCGAGCGGCGGTCGGGCGCGGAGCCGCTGGGAGGCCGGGGCATCGCCGAGATGCTCGATCCCGCCGGCGAGGAGGCGTACTGGCGCGAAAACTACGCGACCCAGCCTTACTACGAGGCGGGGTTCACCTATGACGACTACCACCCCGGCTACCGCATCGGATGGGAAGGCCGCGCCCGCTACGAAGGCCGCAGCTTCGTCGAGGTCGAACGCGAGCTGAAGGCCGCCTACGAGCGCAACGCCCGCGGCTCGAGGCTGGGCTGGGACCGCAACCGCCACGCCGCCCGGGCGGCATGGGACCGCTTCGACGCCGCGGATCCGTTCGAGCGCAGTCAGTAACCGCGGTTCCAGTCAGGACGCAGACTCGCTTCAAGGCGGTTCAAAATCGGGTCAGGGCAGCCGTCCTGACCCGATTTCTTTTTGCGCTCCCGCCAATGAACAAACTCCAACGCATGAAGCTCCTCGCGACCGGGCTGCTGGTGCTCGCCGGCGCGATTTACGTGGCAGCGCGAACCTTCGAGCCCGGACTTCCCTGGCTCCACTACGTCGCAGCGGCGGCGGAAGCGGCGATGATCGGCGCGATCGCCGACTGGTTCGCGGTCGTCGCCCTGTTCCACCATCCGCTCAACCTGCGCTTCATCCCTCACACCGCGATCCTGCCGCGCAACAAGGCGCGCATCGCCGAGGGCCTGTCGCAGTTCATCCAGCAGAACTTCCTCAGCTCGGCCGCGGTGGTGGCGCGCGTGGCCGCGTTTCGCCCGGCGCACACGCTGTGCCGGTGGCTGCTCAAGCGCGAGAACGCCGAGATCCTCGCCTCCTATGCCACACGCCTGGTGAGCTACGCGCTGAGCGCCGTGGACGACGAGCGCGTGCGCGGCTTCCTCGCTCGCATGGTCAACGACGCGCTAGCCCGCGCCGACGTCGCCACCGTGCTGGCGCAGCTGCTCGACGTTCTGACGGAAAACGAGCGGCACCATGCGCTTCTCGACGAGGCGCTCGCCGGGCTCGACGCGCTCCTCGCGCGCGAGGACACGCGCCGTTTCATCGCCGAGGAGGTTCGAAAGAGCTCGCCCGCGCTGGTGCGCGTCATCAACCAGGTGCTCGACCTCAAGCTCGACGAGCGCGCGGCGCTGAAGATCGTAGACGTCGCGCTGAAGAAGGTCTCCGAGGTGAGGCGCGACCGCGAGCACGAGCTGCGCGCGCGCTTCGACGGCTTCGTGCGACGCTTCATCGAGCGGCTGAAGACCGATCCCGGTACGCGCGACAAGATCCACCGGCTGCGCGACGAGGCGCTCGACAATCCGGCCGTCGCGGACTACGTCGGCGGCCTGTGGGACGAATTTCGCGCCTGGCTTCCGGGCGGCATGCGCGGCCGCCTGCCGGGGCTCATCGTCGAGCTCGGCGAGAAGCTCGACGCCGACCCCGCGATCCGCGAATGGATCGACGAGCAGATCCTGTCCGCGCTGCCCTCGCTCGTGGAGGAGCACCGCGCCAAGTTCGGCCGCTTCATCGAGGACCAGATCCTGGCGTGGCAGGAGGAGAAGCTGGTGGCCGAGCTCGAGCGCCACATCGGCCCGGATCTCCAGTACATCCGCATCAACGGCACGGTGGTCGGCGCCCTCGCCGGGCTCGCGATCGCCGCCCTGACGCAGCTCCTCACCTAGGCCGCATGAGCCGGACGGCCTTCACGCGCCCGCGCGGCACCGCCATTGCTGCGTATCCGGAGTGGACGGGGCCTTCAGCGTTGCAGTCTTGCGCCAGCGCAGCGAGCTTGCGGCGGTCGCGGCCGACTGCGCGGACCTCGCGCTCCACTGCGCCGAACGCTCGCGCCTGGATCAGCCGCGGCGCGAGGGCACGCGCTGCGTGCTCGTGTGGACCGGAGCGCGCGGCCGGGGCAAGCTCGGCGCGCTGATTCCGTTCGGCGCTCCCACGCTCTATCGCGAGCTGCCGCTCGTGGCGCTGAGATCATGCACGCCGCTCCTGCGGCTCGGCTGGGAGCAGAGGGCGCTGCACGCGCTGCTCGACTGGTTCCACGCAGACGGCGAAGGTGCCGCGCTGCTCGAATTCCGGGGCCTTGCGCGCGGCGGCTCGGTCGAGGCTGCATTCGCCGAGGTCGCGCGCCAGCGCGAGCAGCTCGTGCTCGCCACTGCGGCGCCGGACGGATGCGTGACGCTGCTGGTCGCCGACTGCAAGTGGAGCGAGCTCGCGGCGGGCGCGCAGCCGCTCCTGCGCTGGGCCAAGCGCAGCGCGGCGAGCTTGCTCTACGGCCGGCTAGACCTTTAGGAAGAGCGTGACCAGCGGCTCGGCGCCGCGCTGGGCGCTGCGGTGACCGTGCAGCTTCGCGTCGAAGCTCGCGCCCTCGGGCAGCACGTCCGCCGAAAGGAAGTGCTGCCCTGCGGCGAACCGGCGCACGCTGCCGTCCTGCAGGGCGATCTCCATTTCGCCTTTCAGGATGAAGACCCACTGCGGCCGGGGCGTGCAGTGAAATTCGCTCCTGAAGCCGATCGGGCTCTCGCGCAGCTGGTAGCCGGAGGCCGGCAGCACGGCCGACAGGCGCGCTTCGCGCGTACCCTCGGTAAGCGCGATGCGCTCCTCGCGGAATTTCGCACGGCCGTCGTGGTCCGTGTAGAGCACGGTCTTCGTGAAGACGGGTTCTCGGTCCATTCCTTGCTCCGTTCCGGTTGGCACTCAACCATGGAGGTGAACATGAAATTTACGGCATTAGTGGCAGCACTCGCATTGGCCTTCGGCAGCGCCCTGGTCACGGGATGTGATCGCGACGCCAGCAAGTCGGCCTCGGGCGGCGCAACATCGTCCGGCGCAACATCGTCCCCGAGCTCCAGCCCGTCGGGCACGAGCGGCAGCACCAGTTCGAGCGCTTCCAAGAAGTCCTCCCCGAGCCCGAGCAGCAGCCCCACCAGCCCGAGCAGCTCGGGAAGCTCCAGCGGCAGCAAGTAAGAAGTTCCGTCTCTACGGCAAAGTGTTCAACGCGCGCGGCTTAGCCCCTTGGCGATCAAGGGTTTAGGCCGGGCGCGCAATTTGCTGCCATCTGTAGACCCAACCCACGGAGGACACATGAAGCTTTCCGCCATTGCAGTTGCAGTCGCGCTTGCCCTTGGCCTTGCCGCGTGCGATCGCGGCGACAACCCCAGTAAGACATCGGGCTCCTCGAGCTCGAGCACGTCGTCGCCCAGCAGCTCGCCTTCGCCGTCGGGCGGCGCCTCGTCCAGCCCGTCGAGCCCGTCTTCTTCGAGCTCGTCCTCGGGTGGCATGAGCGGGTCGGCCTCGAGCGACACGCCCAAGTCCGGGTCCGCTTCGGGCGGCGCGAGCTCCAGCTCGCCCAGCTCGAGCAGCTCGAGCAGCGGCGCCAGTCCCAGCTCCCCGAGCAGCGGCGCGAGCAGCTCCTCGCCGAGCAGCCCGTCCCCGAGCGGCTCATCGTCTTCGACGACGCAGGACCCAGCCAAGAAGTCGCAGTAACGCAGTAACGCCTGTGAGAAGGACCGGGCCGCCAGGCCCGGTCCTTTTCTTTTAGGACACCTTCACCTGCATCGAGCCGATGCGCTCGATGCGCGCGTGCATCGTGTCGCCCGGCTTCACCGGCCCGACGCCCTGCGGCGTTCCGGTGAGGATCACGTCGCCGGGATGCAACGTGTAGAACGACGAGCCCCACGCGATCAGCTCCGCCACGCCCAGGATGAGGTCGCTCGTGCTGGCGTCCTGGCGCGGCTCGCCGTTGACCGTGATCGACACTTGCAGGCTGCCAGGGTCGCCGACCTCGTCGGGCGTGGCGAGCCATGGCCCGAGCACGCAATAGGAGTCGGGCGACTTGCGCAGGCTCCGCTCCTCCGGGCCGCGGATCGTCATGTCGAGCCCGATGCAGTAGCCGGCGATGCAGTCGAGCGCGGCAGCGGCGTTCACGTTCTTCGCCGTGCGGCCGATGACGAGCGCGAGCTCGACCTCGTGGTCGTTGCGGCGGTCGGTGTGGACGAGCTTCACGCCTTCGCCCGGGCCCACGACGGCGCTCGTCGCCTTGAGGAACATCCCCGCCTTGTGGATCTCGTTCACGAGGTTGCCGTGGTGGATGCCCTTGTCCGCGAGTGCCTCCTGCAGGTGCTTCGCGTAGTTCACCGGCGCGGCGATGATCTTTCCCGGGTTCGCCACCGGCGCGAGCAGCTTCACCCGGTCGAGCGGAATCGGCTTTGCGTTTTTCGCAAGAAACTCGATTTTCGGCCTCAGGCGATCGAGGCTTGCGATGAACGGATCGAACCGGGGCAGGGGATAGCCGAAGCCGCCCAGCTCCTCGAGGACCGGGGTGACGTCGAGCACGGCGCCGTCCTGCACCAGCCCCACGCGCTGGTCGTCGTAGCGGCAGAGCTTCATCCGATGGCCTCGCTTTTCCGCAGCCCCGAGATCATCGAGCTCTCGAGCAGGAACGCCCGAGCCTGTTCCGGGTCGTTCGCGGTGGCGACCAGCTCTTCCATGCGCGCGCGCTGGACCCCGGGGTCGCGCTCCTCGAGCAGGCGCTTGTTGCGGATCGACATGGCCTGGACCTGATCGATGCAGGCCGCGCGACGCTGGCGCACATAGAGGTCGAGCAGCTCCTCGCCGGCCTCGCTGCGCCACACGCGTCCGAGCTTCTCGGCGAGGTTGACGGCGTCGTGGATGCCGCTGTTCAGGCCGAAAGCGCCGAGCGGGTTGTTGAGGTGCGCGGCGTCGCCAGCGAGCAGCACGCGGCCGACGCGCCATTCGCTCGCCACGCGCTGGTGGACCCTGTAGATCACCTTGTGGCGCACCTCGTAGGGCGAGCCCTGGGCGTGGAAGGCTTGCATCTTCGCCTCCACGTGCTGCGCGTCGAGCAGCGCGTCGTCGGGCATGCCCGGGTCGCACGGGAACACCACGCGCCAGACGCCGGGCGGGCCGGCGTCCGGCATCTTGAAAAGCGCCGCCCACTCCACCGGATCGGCGACGTAGGCATTCAGCGCGTAGCCGTGGTGGCTGAAATCGTAGGGCGTGCTCACGACGAGGAATTGCTCGGGCCAGGTGAATCCCTCGAACTCGATCGGCAGGAGCTTTCTCACGGTGCTGCGGCCGCCATCGGCGCCGATCAGCCACGACGCCTCGAAAGTGCCGGGAATGCCGTCGGACTCGACGCGGACCTTTAGACGCTCGCCCTTCTGCTCGAAGCCCGTCACGCGCTGGCCGAAATGCACCTCCACGCTCGCCTGCCTGCGAAGGATGTCGAGCTGGATGGGTGTCAGCCGGTGCTGCTCGAGGTGCAGGCGATAGGGATAGGCGGTCACGTCCGAGAGAATCCCGAGGTCGAACTCGGCCGCCATGCCGCCGTTGCGGCTCCGGATCTGCCAGCGGCGCACCTGCAGCCCGTGCTGGTGCATGCGCTGGGTGATGCCGTACTTCGCCATCATGTCCTGCGTCGGCGGGTGATAGGAGCCCGCGCGCAGGTCGTGCGTGAGGGAGGGCTCGGCCTCGCATACCACGACCGGAATGCCCTGCGCGCCGAGCGCGAGCGCGCACATGAGCCCGGTGGGACCGGCGCCGGCGATCACCACGGGGGGCCGCTCTTGCATGCCGGGATTCTATAAGATGCCGTAAATGCGGATCTGCATCTTCGGCGCCGGCGCGGTCGGCGGGCATCTCGCCGCGCGGCTCGCGGCGGGCGGCCACGAGGTTTCGGTCGTGGCGCGCGGCGCGCACCTGGAAGCGATGCGGCTGCGGGGCGTGAAGCTGCTGCACGGCGACGAAGTCATCGCCGGCCGCGTGCGCACGGCGGACATCGGCGTGCAGGACGCGGTGTTCGTCACGCTCAAGGCGAACGCCCTCGGCGGCTTCGTCGACGCCGCCGCGCCGCTCCTCGGGCCCTCGACTGCTGTGGTGTTCGCGCAGAACGGCATTCCGTGGTGGTATGCCGAGGATCTTCCGGCGCTCGATCCTGGAGGCAGGCTCAGGAATTCAGTTCCAAGACAAAGCGTGGTCGGCGGCGTCGTCTATTCGGCGAACGAGGTCGTGGAGCCCGGAGTCGTGCGCAACTTCGTGCCGGGGAACAACATGCTCGTAATCGGAGATGCGGACAACCGTAATCCGCCGGTGGTGCAGGAATTGAGGCGCGCGCTCGAGGCGAGCGGCATGTCGTCGCCGCCGCCGCAGGACATCCGGCAGGCGGTGTGGGCGAAGCTCGTCCAGAACCTCGGCAGCGCGAGCCTGTGCCTGCTCACCGAGACCACGACCTCCGGCATCACCGAGGACCCGGAGCTCAAGGCGCTTTCCGTCCGGATGAGGGCCGAGGCGACGGCGATCGCCGCCGCGCACGGCGTGGACATCGGCCGCGCGCCGCATCGACCGGGCGGCGGCCACGTCTCGGGCGCGGTCGGCCACAAGCCGTCGATGCTGCAGGACTACCTGAAGGGGCGACCGATGGAGATCGAGGCTCAGTTGATGGCGCCGCTTGCGTTCGCGCGCGCCGCGAACGTCGCCACGCCGACGCTCGACATCGTGCTACCGCTTGCCGCACACAAGGCCATGGCGAAGGGCCTTTACCGCCCGCTCGCGTGACCCGCCTTGCGTAACCGCGAGCGGGCAAAGTGCTCAAGGATTTTTTACAAGCCGTTGGCGCAACAGGGTAATTGTACGAAGCCATGGCCGCGCCCCCGGGGATAGAATCGTCGGCTATGCCCGCCAAGATCCGATCCGTCGAGCCGGCGCTCGCCCAGCCGGACAATCTTGCGGCGCTGCGCGAAAGCGAAGAGCGCTTTCGCCGCACTTTCGAGCTCGCCGGCTCCGGGCTCGCGCACATCGGCATGGACCGGCGCTTCATCCGGGTCAACCGCCGCCTGTGCGAAATCCTCGGCTACCCGGAGCACGAGCTCCTCAAGCTGCGCGGCAAGGACATCTCGCATCCCGAGGACTCCGAGGTCATCAACGAGCAGCGTCCGAGCCTGTACGCCGGCGAGATCGACGCGGTGCGTCTCGAGAAACGCTACATCCGGAAGAACGGCACGCTGGTGTGGGTGTACTTCACGATGGTGGTGGAGCGCGACGCGAGCGGCGTGCCGCAGTACGAGATCGCGGTCTACGAGGACATCACCGCGCGCCGCCAGGCCGAGGAGGCGCTGCGCGCGAGCGAGGAGCGCTTCCGCCGCACGTTCGAGCTCGCCGACTGCGGGCTCGCTCACGTGAGCCTCGACGGGCGCTTCCTGCGCGTCAACCGGCGCATGTGCGAGATCTTCGGCTACAGCGAAGCGGAGCTGCGCAACCTGACGGCGAAAGAGATCTCCCACCCCGAGGACCGCGACCTCGCCGACGGGCCGCGCGCGCGCCTCTTCGCCGGCGAGATCGAGTCGGCGCGCCTCGACAAGCGCTACTTCCGCAAGGACGGCCGGCTGATCTGGGTGAACATCGCGATCGCGATGGAACGCGACGCCGAGGGTGGGCCGCTGTACGCGATCTCGGTGCTCGACGACATCACCGAAAGAAAGAACGCCGAGGCGGCGCTGCAAGAGGCGCACGAGGAGCTCAAGCGCAGCAATTCGGAGCTCGAGCAGTTCGCCTACGTCGCCTCGCACGACCTGCAGGAGCCCCTGCGCATGGTGTCGAGCTATGCGCAGCTCCTCGGCCGGCGCTACGGCGACAAGCTTGGAACCGACGCACGCGAGTTCATGGGCTATATCGTGGACGGCGCGGCGCGCATGAAGCAGCTGATCGAGGACCTGCTCGCCTACTCGCGGGTCGGCATCAAGACCCGGGATTTCAAGTCGGTCGAGCTGGAGAAGGCCTTGTCGCGCGCGGTTGCCAACCTCAAGGTGGCGATCGACGAGTCGGCCGCGAGCGTCACCCACGACCCGCTGCCCACGCTGCCCGCCGACCCGGCGCAGCTCGCGCAGGTGTTCCAGAACCTGATCGGCAACGCGCTCAAGTTCCGCTCGCAGTCCGCGCCGAAGGTGCATGTCGGGGTGCAGGACCGGGGCGAGGTCTACGAGCTCGCGGTGCGCGACAACGGCATCGGCATCGAGCCGCAGTACTTCGAGCGGATCTTCATGGTATTCCAGCGGCTGCACAACAAGGGCGAGTACCCCGGCACCGGGATCGGCCTCGCCATCGTGAAAAAGGTGGTCGAGCGCCACGGCGGCTCGGTGCGGGTCGAATCGACTCCGGGGGAAGGCAGCGCCTTCAGCTTCACGCTGCCCAAACATCAGAAGGAGACGGGCAATGGTGGATGAGAACAGGCCGGTGGAGATCCTGCTGGTCGAGGACAACCCCGGCGACGAGCGCCTGACGCGCGAGGCGCTCAAGGAGGGCAAGGTCTACAGCAACCTTCACTGGGTGAAGGACGGCGTCGAGGCGATGGAGTTCCTGCGCCGCCAGGGCAAGCACCGCAGCGTGCCGCGCCCCGACATCATCCTGCTCGACCTCAACCTGCCGAAAAGGGACGGGCGCGAGGTGCTGCACGACATCAAGAACGACGCCGACCTCAAGCGCATCCCGGTCGTGGTGCTGACCACCTCGAAGGCCGAGGAGGACGTGCTGCGCACCTACAACCTGCACGCCAACTGCTACGTGACCAAGCCGGTCGACCTCGAGAAGTTCATCGTGGTGGTGAAGTCGATCGACGCGTTCTGGCTGACCGTAGTCACCCTGCCGCCGAACGGACAGTAAAAAACAGAAAACAAGAATAAATGCACAAGGTCCTGCTGATCGAGGACAACCCGGGCGACGCCCGGCTCCTGCGCGAGATGATCGCGGAGGAGCCCGGCGCACTGTTCGAGGTCGAGTGCGCGGAGCGCCTCGCGCAGGGGCTCGAGCGGCTTTCGGCCGGCGGCATCGGCCTGGTGCTGCTCGACCTGTCGCTCCCCGACAGCATGGGCCTGGAGACCTTTGCCAAGGTCTACGCCCATTCCCCGGCGGTGCCGATCATCGTGCTGACCGGAAACGACGACAACAACCTCGCGCTCGCGGCGGTGAAGCGCGGGGCGCAGGATTACCTCGTCAAGGGGCGCCTCGACCGCGAGCTGCTGCTGCGGTCCATGCAGTACGCCATCGAGCGCAAGCGCTACCAGCTGCAGCTCGAGCACCAGGCGAACTACGACGCCCTCACCGGGCTGCCGAACCGGACCCTGCTGAACGACCGGCTGCGCCAGTCGGTGTACGGCCAGCGGCTGCGGCGTGCGGTCGCCGTGGTGGTGATCGACCTCGACCACTTCAAGTTCGTGAACTCGAGCCTCGGCCACGCCACCGGCGACCGCCTGCTGAAGGCGATGGCCGAGCGCCTGCGCGGCATGCTGCGCGACGGCGACACCGTGGCGCGCCTGGGCGGCGACGAGTTCGTGCTGATCCTGAACGACCAGTCGAGCGAGGAGGTGATCTACCGCGCGATGCAGCGCATCGCCGACGAGCTGGCGCGCCCGCTCGAGATCGACGGCAAGGAGCTGGTGGTCACCTGCAGCGCCGGCATCAGCCTCTACCCGCAGGACGGCCCAGACGTGGAAACGCTGCTCAAGAACGCCGACGCGGCCATGTACCGCGCCAAGGAGCACGGCCGCAACAACTTCCGGTTCTTCACCGCGGAGATGAACGAGCGGGTGAACGAGCGCCTTGCCCTCGAGAGCGCGCTGCGCCGCGCGCTCGAGCGCCGCGAGCTGGTGCTGCACTACCAGAGCCGCGTGGACCTCGCCACCGGCGCGATCAGCGGCGCGGAGGCGCTGCTGCGCTGGCTGCACCCGGAGTGGGGCCTGGTGCGCCCGGCGCGCTTTGTCCCGCTCGCCGAGGAGACCGGCCTCATCGTGCCGATCGGCGAGTTCGTCCTGCTGGAGGCCTGCCGCCAGACGCGCGCCTGGATCGACGCCGGCCTCGCGCCCGGGCTCACGTCGGTCAACCTGTCGGCGCGCCAGTTCCGCGAGGACGGCCTGGTGCGCAAGGTGTCGCGCGTGCTGGAGGAAACCGGCCTCCATCCGCAGAGCCTGGAGCTCGAGCTTACCGAGAGCACGGTGATGCACGACGTCGACGCCGCCATCGCCACGCTGCAGGGGCTGAAGTCGCTCGGCGTCTCGCTGTCGGTGGACGATTTCGGCACCGGCTACTCCAGCCTTTCGTACCTCGAGAACCTCCCCATCGACAAGCTGAAGATCGACCGCTCGTTCGTGCGCGACATCGGCGCGGCCGCGGGCGGGAATGAGGGGGTGCTAGCGCAGGCGATCATCTCTCTCGGGCACAATCTCGGGCTGCACGTCGTCGCCGAGGGCGTCGAAACCGACGCCCAGGCGCGTTTTCTGCGGCGCGCCGGCTGCGACGAGGTGCAGGGCTTCTTCTACGGCGAGGCGGTGGCGCCGGCCCAGCACGCCGATCTCCTTGCGAGGACTACCGCGGCCCGCAAGCGCGCTTGACGCCGTCGGTTGATTTTTGTGCGGTGCGAGGGTAGCGTTCGCGCACCCTTGAAGCGCGCAGGCTCCCACCGCTCCACTCTCGGCGCCCTGACCGTCGCCGCGCTCGGCATCGTGTTCGGCGACATCGGCACGAGCCCGCTCTACGCGGTGAAGGAGACCTTCTCGCCGCAGCATGGCATCCCGCTCTCGCAGGCGAACATCCTGGGCGGCCTGTCGACCATCTTCTGGGCGCTGATGATCGTGGTGTCCCTGAAGTACGTGGTGCTCATCATGCGCGCGGACAACCGCGGCGAGGGCGGCATCATGGCGCTGATCGCGCTCGCCTCCTCCGCCGTGCGCGACCAGCCGCACTGGCGGCTGCCGCTCACGCTGATCGGGCTCGCCGGAGGGTCGCTTTTCTACGGCGACGCGGTGCTGACGCCGGCGATCTCGGTGCTTTCCGCGGTCGAAGGCCTGCACATCGGCACCACGCTGCTCGACCCGTATGTCGTTCCGCTCGCGGTCGCCGTGCTTCTCGGCCTGTTCGCGTTCCAGGCGCGCGGCACGGCTACGGTGGGGCGCTTCTTCGGGCCGATCACGATGCTCTGGTTCATCGCCATCGGGGTGGCCGGGATCGGGGGCATCGTGCGCGCGCCGGTGGTCCTGGGTGCGGTGAATCCATTGCATGCGCTCTCGTTCGTCACCGGGCACGGCGTCGCATCCTTCGTCGTTCTCGGCGCAGTCGTGCTCGCCGTGACCGGCGCCGAGGCGCTCTACGCGGACATGGGGCATTTCGGCAAGAAGGCGGTGCGGCTCGGCTGGTTCAGCCTGGTGGCGCCGGCGCTGGTGCTGAACTACTTCGGCCAGGGGGCGCTCCTCATCGCGCGCCCCGAAGCCGTGGCCAATCCATTCTATCTGCTGCTGCCCGGCTGGACCCTGTACCCGATGGTGGCGCTCGCCACGGCCGCCACGGTGATCGCCTCCCAGGCGGTGATCTCAGGCGCCTACTCGATCACCCGCCAGGCCGTGCAGCTCGGCTTCCTGCCGCGGATCAACGTGGTGCACACCTCCGCGCGCGAGATCGGGCAGGTCTACATGCCGGCGGTCAACTGGACGCTGTGCGCGGCGGTGATCGCGGCGGTGATCGGCTTCGGCTCGTCGTCGCGCCTCGCGGGCGCCTACGGCGTGGCGGTGACCGCCACCATGATGGTCGACACGCTGCTCACCTTCTTCGTGATCCGCTATGCCTGGCGCTATCCGCTGTGGCTGTGCCTCCTGGCGACCGGATTCTTCCTGGTCATCGACCTGGCGTTCTTCTGCGCGACGCTCCTCAAGGTGGTCGACGGCGGCTGGTTCCCGCTCGCCATCGGGACCTGCGTCTTCGCCACGATGACGACCTGGCGGCGCGGCCGCGAGCACCTGTTCGGGCGCCTGCGCGCGTCCTCGGTGCCGCTCGAGGACTTCCTGAAGTCGCTGTTCCTCGATCCGCCGATGCGCGTGCCGGGCACCGCCGTGTTCCTCACCGCCACGCCCGACGCCACGCCGCACGCGCTGCTCCACAACCTGAGCCACAACAAGGTGCTGCACGAGCGCGTGGTGTTCCTGACCGTCGAGGTGCGCGAGGAGCCGTGGGTGTCGACCAAGGAGCGGGTGGTCTGCCAGAAGCTCGGCAACGGGTGCTGGCGCGTGCTCGTCAACTACGGCTTCCTCGACCGGCCCGACGTCACGCGGGCGCTCAAGCTCTGCGCCGGCGCGGGGCTCGACATCGAGATGATGGAGACCTCGTTCTTCCTCTCGCGCGAGCTGATCGCGGCCGCCGAAGGCGGCGCCGGCATGGCGCGCTGGCGCGACCGCATGTTCGCCGCCATGGCGCGCAACGCCGGCAACATCACCGATTTCTTCAACATCCCCACCAACCGGGTGATCGAGCTCGGCACGCGCATCGAGATCTAGGCGCGAAAGTTGCACCGCGGGCCGTGATGGCTATCGCCAAGCCGCTCGGCGCCGGAAAAAAAGAGACGGTGAAGCTCGACTCCGCGGCCACGCACGTGCTCGAGGAATGCCGCATGGTGCTGCCCGGCATCCAGGCGCTCTTCGGTTTCCAGCTGATCGCGGTGTTCAACGACGGCTTCGACCACATGCTCTCGCCCGGCGAACGGCAACTGCACTTTCTCGCGCTGTTCCTGGTCGCGCTCGCGGCGGCGCTCGTCATGGCTCCGGCGGCGATCCATCGCCAGAGCCAGCAGCGCGAGGTGAGCGAGCGTTTCGTGTGGTATTCGGCACATCCAGCTTCGGCCTCGCCTTCGCCGCCGCGCTCCTTCTGGCGCTGATGCTGCTCTGGACGGTCCTGGCGAGGCTCGAAGCGCGAAAGAACCTCTGACTTTCCGCTCGCGGCGTCGTCGCTGAACGACATCGCTTCATTCGCTTCGACGAATGAAAAAGTCTGCAAACTTTGCAACAGAGGCATTTCGAGCACGCTGGTAACCTGCTCGGGCCGTTCAAGGGAGACAACATGACAACAAGAGCGCTGGCCCTGATCGCCCTTCTCGTTTTATCCGGTTGTAGCACCGCGATCCGCGGCACCGTTCAGCTCGTCGACGCCCGCCAGCAGCCGATCGCGAACGACACGCCGAAGGGCGCGGTGGTCAACATGATCAACACCAAGGCCGCGGTCGAGCAGGCCTCGGCCTCGGCGCCGGTCAACGAGAAAGGCGAGTTCGAGTCGCCCAAGGACAGCATCACGAAGGGCGTCTACAAGGTCGAAGTGAGCCGCATCGGCTACGAAACGCAGACCCAGACCGTCGAGGTGGGCGCGTTCGGCACGAAAGTCGACTTCAAGCTGCGCAGGATCGACGAGGCCAAGCGCAGGTCGATCAAGGGCGCGGCCACCGACGAGGACAAGATCATCAATCCGGGCGAGGTCAATATCCAGGCGCCCGCGATGTAAGCAAGCGGTCAAGAAGTCAGTTCAAAGAAAACGGAAGGTACCGCCATGGTTGCATCCCAGAAGCTTGTGTCCAAGTTGCGTTTTCTTCCCATGCTCGCGGCGATCGTGCTGCTGGGCGCCTGCGGCGAGCGTGTCGACATCGAGGTCAAGGCGCGTCTCGACGGCCAGCCCGCCGCGGGAGCCAAGGTCGTGATCGAGCGCGAGGAGCTCGGCGTGACCGACGCGCAGGGAATGTTCGCGAAGCAGATCAGCCGCAAGGCGGGCACCGAGCTCGAAGTCACCGTGAGCAAGGAGGCGCCCGGCTACCGCGTCGAGCCGTGGAAGACGACTTTCCTGGTCAAGCTGCCGAAGGACGGCCAGGCAAACAAGTACCGCTTCGACGCCGACCTCAAGGCCATGCGCTACGTCACCTTGCGCGTGAACGACAAGGGCGCGCCGCTTTCCGGAGCGCGGGTCACGGTCGGCGGCAAGGCGGCGGGGGTGACCGACGACAAGGGCGAGCTGGTCTACCTCTATAGGCAGCAGCCGGCAAAGGGAGCCGAGCTCGGTGTCGCCAGGGAGGGCTACGGCGCGTACCGCGCTACGCGCCGGCTCGAGCCGGGCGAGGTAATCGAAGTGGCGCTCAACCGCCAGGCGGTGGTGACGGTCAGGGCGCTCACCGACGAATACGGCCGCGCGAGCGGCCTGCCGGGGCTCTCCGTGAGCATGGACGGCAAGCCGCTCGGTAAGACCGACGCGCAAGGCGGCCTGACGTACACCTACCGCGGCGAGCCGGGCAAGAAGGCCGTAATCGCGCTGGCGGCGCCGGGCCATATCCCCTCGGCGTGGAAGACGACCGTGAGCTTGGACGGCCCGGTCAGCGTCCAGCACTACTTCTATCCGACCACGCCCAAGCCGATTCGCATCGGCATCTATCGCGTGACCGGCAATACCCCGGGCGCCGACCTGAGCGGCGTCGCCGCGCAGACGGAGCAGTCGCTTTCGGCGCACCTCTTCAAGTTCCCGGCCTTCCGCGAGGTGCCGGCAGAAAAGCTCCAGGCCGAGGTCAAGCAGCGCAAGCTCGCGATCGAGCGTCTCGCCGCCAAGGGCTGGCAGGACACGCCGTTGCGTGGAACCGTGGACATGATCGTGCTCGGCAGCGTCGCCCAGGATGGCGACGGCTACCTGGTGGAGGCGAAGTTCCACACCGCGAGCGGCAAGGTCATTTTCTCCGAGATCGGGCGCGCCCGCAGCGCGCGCGCGATCGACGGCGCGGTGCGCGACATTGCCAACAACGTGATCGAGCGCTTTCCGCTCGAGGGCACGGTGATCGCGGCCGAGGAGGACCGCTACCGCATCAACATCGGCCGCAACTGGCGCATCAGCCGCGGCACCGAGTTCACCCTGACCACGCCGACCTTCGGCGAAGGCGGCAAGGTGGCGGGCTACCGCGAGACCGGCCGCATGGAGGTGAAGCGCGGAGAAGACGCGAGCTCGCTGGTCGACGTCGCCGCGCTCAGGAAGGGCGAGAAGGTCCAGGTCGGAGACCGCGTAGTGCGGCGCACGGGGAGCGAGGGCGGCGAGGCAGCCGAGCGCAGCTATGTCCTCGTCACCGCCAAAGGCGGCGTCGGTAGCGACGTGGCTGCGCTTCCGGGCACCAACGTGTATCTCAACGGCGAATGGAAGGGCGCGACCGGGACCAACGGCCAGGCCGAGATCCCGCTGCGTCCGGGAAAGAGCTATTCGGTCCTGCTGTATCGCCACGGCTACCAGCAGGCGGCCGGCAAGATCAGCGTCCAGAAGAGCGGGGAGGCGCGCGAGTTCGTCCTCGCGGCCAACAATGCGCTGTTCAGGATCGATTCCGATCCGTCCGCCGCAGCCGTCTACATCGACGACGAGCAGGTCGGCAAGACGCCGCTCAGTGCCGGCAAGCAGGTCACGCTTGGCTTCCACAGCGTGCGCCTGGCCTACGGCGAGGATTACCGCGACTTCTTCGAGGTGATGGAGTTCAGCAAGAAGGAGGAGGACCGCAAGGTCGTGCTGCAGAAGGACTTCCTCAAGATCGGCGAGCGCGCACGCGAAAAGGGCGACCTCGACGGCGCGATCAAGGCCTACGGCGCCGCCGGCCGCGAGCACCCGGACTATGCCGAAGCGCGCCGGCGCCTCGGCAACATCTACCTCGACGACAAGGAGGACTACGACCGCGCGATCGCCGAATTCGAGACGGTGCTCTCGCTGCCGGAGAACGAGCAGCTCATCTACAAGCAGTTCGCGGTCACCTTTACCAATCTCGGCCACGCCTACGCGGAGAAGGGCAATCTCCTGGTGAACGCCGATCGCGACGCCGCGTCGCAGAGCTTCGCCAAGGCCATCAAGGCGCTGCAGACCGCCAAGCAGAACACGCGCTTCTTCCCGAAGGACGAGTACGACGAAGCCGTGCACGACACCTACTACTACACCGCGCTCGCGTACCACAAGCTCTACCTCATCACGCGCCAGCCGGCGGTGGCGAACAGCGCGAGCCTCGCCTGGCGCGAGTACTTCGACTTCTTCCCCAAGAAGCTCGAGACCGACCCGAACTTCGCGCAAGCGCGCGAGGCGGCGCGCCGTTACCGCGACCAGATCCAGGAACAGTGAGCTCGTGCGCGTCCTGGGGGCCTTCCTTCTCGCCGCCGCGACGCTCGCCGCGGCTGGCGAAGAGCAGATCGAGCCCGAGCTCGTGCGTCCTCTCGTCCCCGTCGAGCGAGGGCGCAACGACTCGAACCCGGTGTGGTCGCCCTCCGGCGACATGATCGCGTTCGAGCGCTCACGCGGCGACGACAGGGAGATCGTGGTCGTGCGCGCCGACGGCGCTCCGGTCCAGACCATCCGGCACCAGAACGCCGCCGTGCCGGGAAAGTCGCAGTTCTTCTTCCCCGGCGTGATCGAGCAGACGAGCTACAACTCGGGCATCAGCTGGTCGCCGGACGGCAAGCGCTTCGTGTTCATGAGCAACGGCGGCGAGGGCAACTACGATCTTTATCTGCGCGAGACCGACGGCCGCGTCAGCCGGATCACCAACCACAAGGAGAAGGACGGCCATGGGCACTGGTCGCCGGTGCAGGACCGGATCGCGTTCATCTCCGGCCGCAGCGGCAAGGGCGACGTCTACCTGCTCGACCTCGACAAGAAAGCCACGACGCGGCTGACGCTCGGCGAGGCCCCCTATCTCTATCCGCAGTGGTCGCCCGACGGCAAGCGGCTGGCGGTGATCCACGGCAGCAACGAGAACCACGACGTCTATGTGCTCGAACCTGGACGCAACCCTCCCGTCCCGGCCAAGGCGCTGAGCACCTGGCATTACGACGATCTGCGCCCGATGTGGTCGCCGGACGGAACGCGCGTCGCGTTCTATACCAACTACAACCCGGCGGGCGATCCCAAGACCTGGGCGATCGCGGTGGTCGCGGCGGACGGCTCCGACCCGACCGAGGGGAAAGGGCTCGCGGCGCGCGTGGTGGCGACCGAGGTCGTGCCGGACGTCGAGCGCGGTCCGGCCTGGATGCCCGACAGCCGCCGCATCGTGTACGTGCGCGACGAGAGGCAGGCGTACTACCCGATCTACGTCGCCGACGTCGAGAGCCGCACGAGCATCCTCGTGCGCACCGGGACCCGGATGAATCACGACATCGCCTGCTCGCCACGCGGGGAGATTGCGTTTCGCGCCCAGGTGGACGAGTGGGACCAGCTCTTCGTCGCGAAGCTGAGGAACTGAGCGTGCGCGCGCCTTTCTCCAGTCTGTTCTTGATCTCTCTCGCTTCATCGTTTGCATTTTGCGGTGGAACGGCGAGTGGTGCGGACGACCCGGTCACGGCGGCGATGAAGCTCTACGAGAAGCGCCGCTACGAGCAGGCGGGGCGGCTGCTGGAAGACGCCCGTTTCGACGGCGAGCGCGGGGCGCAGGCGCAGCTGGTGCTCGGCATGATCTACCTGAGGAGCGCCGACCTGCACGAGGCGTTTGCGCGCACCGCCGCCGCGGCGCAGCTCGACTATCTCGACAAGCTGAGCAAGACCGGCGGCGAGGGCCGCAGCCGATATGCCCGGCTCTATCTCGCCGAGGCGCTGCTCGCGCGCGGCAATGCGCGCGAAGCGGCGCGGCATTTCGAGCGCGTCCGCGCCGACCCGGGCGTCGATGGCCACTACCGATCGATCGCGGGGATCGGCCTCGGAGCCGCCTTCTGGGCGCAGGGCGAGAGCGCGCGGGCCCGCAAGCTGTGGAGCGAACCGCCGCAGGATGCGATCGAGATCCGGCTGGCGCGCGCCGCGGCGCAGGGCCGCGCCGGTGTTCTGGATGCCAAGACCCTGCAGCGTGTGGCCGACGATGCCCGGGGTGAAAAGTACTTGTCGCCGCGCACGCGGCGCTATCTCGTCGAGATCTACCTCGCGGCCGCCGCGCCCGACCAGGCGCTTGCCGTGGCCCGCGCCGCCGACCTGGGAACGGCCTCGTACGTGGAAAGATTCAAGGCCGCCGAGGGTACCGCCAAGACCCTCGCCTTCTACGATCTCGCGCTGCTCAACGACCTGGCGCAGCTCTACCGGGAGCTCGCGCGGCGCCGGCTCGAGCAGGCCGCCGCCGATCCGCGCACCAAACCGACCGCCGAGTACTACCTGGCCGAAGCGTTGAGCGGACTGGGCGAGAACGACAAGGCGGCCGAGAGCGCGCAGGCGTTCCTCGCGCGCCCGCAGGCGCCTGCGCAGTACCGCGAGCGGTCCCGGGCTCGGTTGGCTCTTCTCACTTATAGGCAAGGAAAACGAGAAGATGCAGAGCGCATCTGGACCAACATCGCCGATCAGAGCTCGGATCCGGAGGTGCTCGCTGCGGTGGTGCTCGGCTGCGCCGAGGCGCAGGCGCAATGCACCAAGGTGCTCGCCCGCGCCGGCCAGGCTGCCGAGGCGGGCGATGTCAGGCGCACCCAGCGCCTCGGCTACGCGCTCGGCGTCTACTATCTGAGGAAGCAGGACTTTGCCCGCGCGATCGCCTACATGGAGGGCGGCCGCGACAAGAGCAACAAGAACAAGATCGAAGCCAACGACCCGGAAATGCTCGCGGCGCTTGCCGAAGCCTATTACCGGACCAAGAAATTCTCCGAGGGTCTCGAGATCTTCTTCGAGATGAGCCAGGAGTTTGCCGTGGTGCGCCAGATCCAGGAGGCAGTGCAGGGCGTGTACTCCATGGAGCAGCGCAGCGCGGGCGACGTGAGAATCCTCTGAGGGAGGGACAATGAAAACGAGAACGATGCTGAAGCTTGTATTTCTGATCGGGACGGCCTTTGCGCTTCCGCTGCAAGCTGCCCCCAAGAACGACGGGCGCCCGGACGGCGGCCTGCTCAACTACAGCGAGTACGGGCGCACCTCCACGCTCGATCCGGTCACCAGCAACGAGACGATCGCGCTGCGCATCACGGAGCTGGTGTTCAACGGCCTGGTCGGCATCGACGAGAAGCAGGAAATCGTGCCGGAGCTGGCCGAGCGCTGGGAGGCGTCCAAGGACGGCCGGGTGTACACCTTCTTCCTGAGAAAGGACGTGAAGTGGCACCCGCGCGAGGGCGAGGAGGCGAGGCCGTTCAGCGCCGACGACGTGGTGTTCACCTACAACATCATGATGCATCCGAAGACCATCACGCCGCTCAAGGTGCGCTACGAGTTCATCGAGAAGGTGGAGAAGACGGGCGACTACAGCGTGGTGTTCACCCTCAAGCGGCCGATCCTCAACGCGCTGGCGAAGTTCAGCTTCAAGATCCTGCCGAAGCACGGCCCGAGGAACCCGCAGTTCCTGACGCGCGAGGACCCGTTCGCACGCGCCCCGATCGGCACCGGGCCGTACATGCTCAAGACCGTGACCGGCGACGGCGAGGTCGTGCTGGTCGCGAACCCCGACTACTTCAAGGGCCGCGCGCACATCGACAAGTTCATCGCCAAGCCCTTCGCCGACCAGAACATCATGACCCAGGCGCTGATGTTCAACGCCGTCGACATGATCGTGCTGGTGAATCCCCGCAACCTGCCCGAGGTCCAGGGCGACAAGCGCTTCGTGATGCAGCCGTACAACGCGCTGTCGTATTCGTTCTTCGGCTACAACATGCGCAATCCGCTGCTCGCCGACAAGAAGGTGCGCGAGGCGATCGCGCTCGCGCTCAACCGCCAGGAGATGCTGTCCTCGTTCTTCAACTCGCAGGGCACGGTGATCTCGGGGCCGTTCGCCCCCGGCAGCTGGGCCTACAACCTCGACGTCAAGCCGCTGGCGTTCGACCCCGAAAAGGCGCGCGCGCTGCTCGCCGAGGCCGGCTTCAAGCCGGGTGCCGACGGCACCATGGAGAAGGGCGGCAAGAAGCTCGCGCTGTCGCTCAAGGTGCCGATCGAGAAGGAGAGCGAGGCGGTGAAGCGCGTGGTGCTCGCCTTCCAGAACTACCTCAAGGCCGTCGGCATCGCGGTGAACGTCGAGTTCAAGGAGTGGCAGGCGTGGAAGGAGGACGTGTTCCTCGAGCACAACTTCGACATCATGTTCGCTTCATGGGTGTTCGACGACTCGGCCGACATCTCGTCGCTGTTCCACTCGGCCGAGATCGGCGCCTGGAAGAACAACTTCGGCGGCTACTCCAACCCGGAGGTGGACGGGCTGATCGTCGAGGCGAAGCTCACGCTCGACCACGAGAAGCGCCGCACGATCAACCGCAAGCTGCACGCGATCCTCGCCGAGGAGCAGCCGTACGCGTTCCTCTGGACGCTCACCAACTACAGCGCGTTCCACCGGAAGGTGCGGCGCGTGCAGATCCACCCGTACAAGTTCTTCTCGTTCGCCGACGAGTGGTTCATCCCCGCGAGCGAGCAGAAGTGACGGGCGGGAACACCGCCGTCATCCCCGCGTAGGCGGGGATGAAGCTCTCGGCGGTCAAGCCGGTCGGCCGCGTCCTGGCGCGCGAGCTGGCCGTGACCGCGCTCCTCCTCGCCGGCGTGAGCGTGGTCGTGTTCGCGATCCTGTACTTCGCGCCCGGCAATCCGCTTCATGCCCTCGGGGTGCGCGAGGCCGAGGGCGTGGCGAGCACCTGGCCCGGCCAGTACGCGGCCTGGTGCGCGAAGGTGCTGCAGGGCGATTTCGGCCACTCGGTCCGCACCGGCCTGCCGGTGCTGCCCGAGCTCGCGCGCGTCGGCCTGAACACGCTCTACCTAACGCTCGGCGCGCTCGCGCTCACGGCCGCGATTGCGGTCCCGATCGCGGTCCACGCGGCCGCGCGCGGCGACACGCCCGGCAACGCCGCGGCCACCATCGCCGCCTACGTGCTCTCGGCAGTGCCGGTGTTCTGGTTCGGCTACATCGTCGTGTACGTGTTCATCCACCAGTTCGGCATGTTCCCGCTGATCTCCGGAACCGCCACCAGGCAGCAGAACGCTTGGCTCTATTCGCTCGTGCCGATCCTCGTGCTCGGGACGGCGAGCGGCACGCTGTCGGAGATGATCCGGCACCTGCGCGAGGAGCTCTCGCGGGTGCTCGCCGAGGACTACATCCGCACCGCCCGCGCCAAGGGCGCGCCGGTTTGGCGCCACGCGTTCAAGGAGGGTTTCCTCATTCCGGTCACCGAGATCATGAGCGCCAAGATCCCGTTCCTGCTGGGCGGTGCGGTGATCGTGGAGCAGGTGTTCAACTGGCCCGGCATGGGGCGCATGGCGTGGCAGGCGGCGCAGGACCGCGACTTCCCGGTGATCATGGGCATCGCTCTCGCCGCCGCGGCGTTCGTCCGCCTGGGAAGCCTTGCGCAGCGCGTCGTCTTCACCGCGGTCAATCCGCGCGCGTCGAAGGAATAGGCGCATGCGCCGCTACGTTCAGGCCCAGGATCTTTCCCGATTGCCCCTCCTCCAGCGAGCGGACGTTCTGGACGTGCTGTATGTCGGCTACGGCCTCGCGGTCGTGGCGCTGGTACTCGCCTCCTACGTGATCGGCGCGCTCGGCTGGCTGCCGCACGATCCGCGCGCGATCGACGTGGCGCTCATCAACGCGGCGCCGTTCACCCCAGGACACCCCCTCGGCACCGACTTCCTCGGCCGCGACCTGCAGGCGCGCCTGATCCTGGGGATCCAGGCCTACTTCCTGCCGGGGCTGCTCGCGATCGCGATTTCCCTTGCGGGCGGATGCGTGCTCGGAGTGCTGGCCGGCTACCGCGGCGGGCCGCTCGAGACGCTGGTCACCTACTTCGCCAACCTGGTCGACTCGTTTCCTCGCCTGGTGCTGATCCTCCTGGTCATCGCCGCCTTCAAGCCCGACATCTACTACGTCATGGTCGTGGTCGGCATCACCGGCATGCCGGCGATCGCCAACCTGGTCGCGGGCAAGATCGCGTTTCTCCGGCAGAAGAGCTTCATCGAGGCGGCGCACGCGCTGGGGCTGCCGGCGCACAGCGTCATTCTCAAGCACATCCTGTGGCTCAACTGCCGCACTGTGCTCGTGATCCAGGCCACGCTCGGCATGGCCGAGGCGATCCTCATCGAGACCAGCCTCTCCTATCTCGGCTTCGGCGTGCAGGAGCCGACCCCTTCGTGGGGCAACATGGTCCAGGCCGGCGCCAACTATTTTCTGCAAGGCAACTTCTGGCCGTCGACCGCGCCGGCGCTCGCGATCCTCGCCACCATCCTCGGCTTCCAGCTGCTCGGCGACGGGCTCAACAACCTGCTGGAAGGCAAGCGGCGCCGCTGATGCTCCTCAGCATCGAAAACCTGCGCAGCTACTTCTACTCCCGCTCCAGGCGGGCGTTCGTGCGCTCGGTGGACGGCGCGAGCCTCGGCGTGGCGCGCGGCGAGACGCTCGGCGTGGTGGGCGAAAGCGGCAGCGGCAAGACGGTTGCCGCGCTGTCGGCGGCCGGCCTGCTCTCAGGCAGCCCCGGGGTGATCGGCGGCCGCATCGAGTTCGACTCCCGCAACCTGCTCGAGGGGCTCGAGCGCCACGTGAAGGTGGAGGAGCGCGACGGCCGCGTCATGGCGGTCGAGAAGGACGAAAGCGGCTGGCGCAGGCACGCCAAGGGCCTGATGAGGGGCGTGCGCGGCAAGCAGATTGCCATGATCTTCCAGAACCCGCGCGCGGCGCTGAACCCGTACTCGACAGTCGGCGCGCAGCTCGTCGAAGCCATTCGTTTGCATACGGAATACAAGGGCGAGGGTGAAGCGAAAGAGCGCGCTTTGCATTGGCTCGAGCGCGTGCGCATCGACTCGCCGCGGCTTCGCTTCGACAATTTTCCCTTTGGCATGTCGGGCGGCATGTGCCAGCGGGCGATGATCGCGATGGCGCTGTGCGCCGAGCCCGCGCTGCTGATCGCGGACGAGCCCACCACGGGCCTGGACGCTACCATCCAGGCGCGCATCGTCGAGCTGCTCGCGGAGCTCAAGGCGGACACCGGCATCACCACCATGCTCATCAGCCACGACATCAGCGTGATCCGGCGGCTTTCCGACCGCGTCGCGGTGATGTACGCCGGCACGGTGGTGGAAAGCGGCGCCGCACCGCAGGTGCTTCGCCCGCAATCGACGGAACAGCATCCCTACACCGCCGCGTTGCTCGCTTCCGTCCCCAGCGCCGAGGCGATCCGCAGCAAGAGCGCCCTGCAGGCGATCGAAGGCGAGGTGCCGGATACGATCGACCGGCCGCGCGGCTGCCGCTTCTACGGGCGCTGCAACCGCGTCACCGATGGGGTGCGCAGCCGCTGCGCCAACCTCGAGCCGCCTCTCGCCGAGGTCGCCCCCGGCCATAGCCTGCGCTGCTGGCTGCACGCCGCATGAACAATGCGATTCTCGAGGTCACCGACCTCTCCAAGCATTTCCGCACCCGCCGCGGAGTGGTTTCGGCATGGACCGGCCAGGGGCGCGTCATCCCGGCGGTCGACGGGGTGAGCTTCTACCTCAAGGAAAACGAGACCGTCGGCCTGGTCGGCGAATCCGGCTGCGGCAAGACCACCGTCGCGCGCACGGTGCTGCGGCTCACCGACCCGAGCGGCGGGCGCATCCTGTTCGGCGGGCGCGACATCACGCACCTCCGCCGCGCGGAGCTGCGCCCGCTGCGGCGCGAGATGCAGATGATCTTCCAGGACCTGGATGCCGGGCTGAACCCGAAGATGTCCGTGCGCGCCATCCTGCGCGAGGCGCTGACGGTCTACGAGCGTCCGAGCAACGCCGAGATCGAGCGGCGCATCCGCGAGCTGCTCGAGCAGGTGAGCCTCAAGGAAAGCAAGCTCGCGAACTTTCCGGGAGAGCTCTCCGGGGGCGAAAAGCGCCGCGTGGGCATCGCGCGCGTGCTCGCGGTGCGCCCGCGCCTGATCGTCGCCGACGAGCCCACCAGCGCGCTCGACGTCTCGATCCAGGCGCAGGTCGTGAACCTGCTGCGCGAGCTGCAGAAGCACCTGGGGCTCTCGTATCTCTTCATCTCGCACGACCTTCCGGTCGTGGAGCTGGTCAGCCACAAGGTGGCGGTGATGTATCTCGGGCGCATCGTCGAGATGGGGCTCGCCGACGCGATCGCTCATCAGCCGCGCCACCCCTACACGCGCATCCTGTGGTCTTCGCTTTCGGAGAAGCAGACCGCGGAAACGGCGACGGCGAAGAACATCGGCGGCGTATTCGACTTCGAGCGGCCTACGGGCGGTTGCCGCTTCGCGCCGCGCTGCCCGCTCTACCAGGAGAAGGGCCGCCCCGCCGTCTGCACCGACCTCGCATCCGAGCCGCCCCTGCGGGATACGGGCAAGGGCCACGTGGTGGCCTGCCACTTCGCGTAGCAGGCGGTCGTAGTCTAGGCCTCTATTCCCGTCGTAAGTGCGCTCGGGACGTCCGGGGGAGCGATTGTGGGGCCAGCCACGCTCGGATCATCGGGTGAGCCCGGAGTCGCCTGCTGAAGCGCTGGCGTCGGCCGGCCCGCGCACTTTTTCATCCTGGCTGCCTCGCGTAGCGCATCATGCTCGGTGATAAGCCGCGCGTATTCCGCTGGCTCCGCGTTGTCGCCAAGATCAACCAGTTCGGCGGCGCGCGTATACATGCGCCGCAGCTCGCTCGTCAGGCGCTCGCAGTCGTAGCTGGAATACTGAATTGGTGCAGCTCGAGCAGGCGCGATGTCGGTAGCTACCGTGGAGCAACCGGTTAGCGCGATGGCGGTGCAGACGCAGACCTTCTTCATTCAATCCCTCCCCAGGCTCAGGTTATAGGGATGCAATGAAAAGGCAATAGTCCTTTAGAGCGGTTAGCTGCGCAGGTCCAGGGTCGTCACGCGGCGCAGCTCGCGGCGGTGCGCGGAATCGTCGAAGGGGCGCGCGCGATGCATCGTCGCGAGGTTGTCCCAGATCACGAGATCGGCCGCGCGCCAGGAATGCCGGTAGACGAAGCGCGCTTGCGTCGCGTGCTCGATCAGGTCGCGGAGGAGGAGCCGTCCCTCCGGCACAGGCCAGCCGACGACGTGAGAAGCATGCGAGGCGAGATAAAGCGATCGGCGAGCGGTCCTGGGGTTGGCGCGCACGAGCGGGTGCACCGCGCCCTGCAGCTTCGCGCGCTCATCCTCCGAGAACTCGAACCCGAGCGTCGAGCGCGAGTAGGCGATGGAGTGGTGGGCCTCGAGGCCTTCGAGCGTCGCCTTCGCCGCGTCATCGAGCTCGTCGTAGGCGGCCCGCATGTCGGCGAACTCCGTGTCCGCTTCCACCGGCGGAAGGACCCGCGCGTGCAGCATGGAGTAGCGCCCGGGCGGATCCTCGAACGACGCGTCGGTGTGCCAGAGGCGGTTGCCCAGGCCATACATCCTGCGCCGGTCGCCCGGGCGCATCAGCTCGCCGTTCTCGTCCACGTTGGAGATGTCGGTCAGCGCTTCGTTGCCGAACCGGTTTTTCCGGAGGACGGCGGAGCCCGTCTTCGTGTGCAGCTTGCCGTCGAAACGCTCGGCGAACGCGAGCTGCTCGGCATCGCTCAGCGGCTGGCCGCGGAAGACCAGGACGGCGAAGCGGTCCATGGCGGCGCGGATCGACGCCAGGTCCGAGGAGTCGTGCACCGTGCGCAGGTCGACCCCGCTGACCTCTGCCGCGAAGCGCTCGTGAAGCGGACTGAATGAAAAGCCCATGGGATGACCTCCCGGCGCCTAGAGTAGCGCGAACATCGCCGCGACGGCGGCAGCGATCACAGCCACCGCGAACCAGCCGAGCGCCCGCAGGCGCCCGGTGACGACGAACGGGCCCATGACGGCCGGCTTGGCGGCGAGCAGCATCATCACCGCCATTATGGGAACCGACACCACGCCGTTCAGCGTCGCCGCCCAGAGTAGCGCCTTCATGGAGTCGATTCCGGAAAGATCGATCGCCACGCCGAGCAGCGTGGCCACCGTCAGGATGGCGTAGAAGCCGCGCGCCTCGGCGAGCGGCAGGCCCAGGCCGATCGGCCAGCGGAACGTTTCGGCGACCGCGTACGCGGCGGAGCCGGCGAGCACCGGCACGGCGAGGAGCCCGGTGCCGATGATCCCGGCAGTGAACAGGCTGAAGGCGAAATCGCCCGCCAGCGGCCGCAGCGCCTGAGCCGCCTGCGCCGCATCCTGGATGTCCGTCACTCCTGACGCGTGCAGCGTGGCTGCGGTGGTCAGCATGATGCAGAAGGCGATCAGGTTGGAGAACAGCATCCCGAGGTAGGTGTCGAACTTGATGCGTGCGAGGTGCGCGCGGGCCTGCTCCGGCGCAGCGCGCAGCGGCTCGTGCCCGGGCGTGGCGCGCTGCTCCTCGACCTCCTGGGAAGCCTGCCAGAAGAAAAGATACGGACTGATCGTCGTGCCGAGCACCGCAACCAGCATGCCGACATAGTCGGGGCGCCATGCGATCTGCGGAATGAGCGTCTCGCGCAGCGCCGTGCCGGGAAACGGCGCCACCAGCACCGTCCCGACATAGGCGAAGAGGGCGAGGGTAAGCCACTTCAGGATCGGCGCATAGCGCGGGAAGGGAATGAAGATCTGCAGCGTGAGCGAGACCAGGGCGAAGAACACGATGTAGATCGAGCTTTGGCCGCCGGCAAGCAGCACCAGCGCGTCGCCCATGACGCCCAGGTCGGCGGCGATGTTGAACGTGTTCGCTACGAGGAGCAGGAAAACGACGAAGTAGAGCAGCGGTCGAGGGAAATGATCGCGGATGTTCGCCGCCAGGCCGTGCCCGGTGACGCGCCCGATGCGCGCGCTGACGATCTGGATGCCGATCATCAGCGGCGTGGTGAATACCACCGACCACAGCAGCCCGTAGCCGAACTGCGCGCCGGCCTGCGAGTACGTGGCGATGCCGCTCGGATCGTCGTCGGCGGCGCCGGTGATGAGGCCGGGCCCGAGCCGCTTCAAGAGCGGCACGCCGCTGCGGTCGTCCTTTTCCTCCACTTCAGGGTCGCGTTTCACCCGGGCGATGGTATGCGGGGCCCGCTGACGGCAGCCTGACGGAAACCAGCGGAAAGAAGTCGCATCGAGGCTCACGCTTTAACAAGCTTTAATCCCATCCTTGCGCGCTAGTCGCTACAGTGCGCGCATGGCGAGGATGATCAGCAAGGCATGGGAGCGTGGCACGATGGAGTTCGTGCTGTTCTTAGGCCTCTTCGCTCTCCCGCTCGCCATCCACCTGCTCGCCCTGATCCTCGCGTAGCTCTACCTTCCGCCGGTAATTTTTCACGGCTCGTCCGCGACCAGGCGGTAGCCGATGCCGGTCTCGGTGACGAGATGCTGCGGCCGCACCGGGTCGGCCTCAAGCTTCTCCCGCAGCTGCTTCATGTAGATGCGCAGGTAGTGGGTGTGCTCGACATGGGAGGGACCCCAGACCTCGCGCAGGAGCTGGCGGTGTGTGACCACCAGCCCCAGGTGCTTGGCGAGGCAGCCGAGCAGCCTGAACTCGATCGGCGTGAGGTGCACCTCCCGCCCGGCTCGCGTGGCGACGCGCTTCTCGAAATTGATCCTCGATTCGCCCAGAACCAGGTCTTCGCCGATCCCGTTCCGGCGGACGTGCCGCAGTGCCACGCGGACGCGCGCCAGGAGCTCGCCGACGCCGAACGGCTTGGTGACGTAGTCGTCGGCGCCGGCGTCCAGCGCCTCGACCTTGGAACGCTCCTGGGTGCGCGCCGACACCACCAGGATGGGCATGGGGGACCACTCGCGGATCCTGCGGATCACCTCGACGCCGTCGAGATCGGGAAGGCCGAGATCGATGATGACGAGGTCGGGCTTGTGCATGCCGGCATCCAGCGCGCCGCGTTGCCCCGCGGGCGACTCGACCACCTTGTAGCCCTCGGCCCCGAGCGAGGAGCGCAGAAAGCGCCGGATCTCGGGCTCGTCCTCGACCACGAGGATCGTGCCGCGGGCTTCAGCCATTTACGAAAGCGCAGTCGCCGGCGGGCATTTCGGGAGGCGGCTCGAGCGGCAAGGTGAACCTGAACGCCGCGCCGCCCCCCGGAAGACGCTCGGCCCAGATGGCGCCGCCGTGCAGCCGCACGATCGCGCGGCAGATCGAGAGGCCGAGGCCCATTCCGCCGCGGCCGCTGACCCAGCCCCCGCCGCGCTCGAACTTGTCGAAAACATGCTCGAGCTCGCCTTCGTCGAGCCCGGGACCGAAGTCCTCGACCGAAACGGTCATGACCTGGCCGCTCGCCTGCGCGCGCAGCCGGATGAGGGTTCGAGGCGGGGTGTGCTTGGCGGCGTTCTCGAGCAGGTTGGCGAGCACCTGTTCCATCAGCACGCTGTCCACCCGTACGAGCGGCAGCTCTGCAGGCAGGTCGATCATCATCATGTGGGTGGCAAGGCGCTCCTCCAGGCGGCGCAGCACCGAGCCGGCGATCTCGTTCAGCGCTGCCCAGTCGCGCTGCAGGGCGATCGCGCCGCTTTCCAGGCGCGTCATCTCCAGGACCTTGGCGAGCAGCTCGGACATGTCACGGGCCTGGGTGAAGATGTCCTGCGCGAGCTCGCGTCGTTCCTCGGGGCTGAGGTCGGTGCGCCCCGCGAGGCTGGAGGACGCACCGCAGATCACCGCCAGGGGTGTGCGCAGGTCGTGCGAGATCGATGACAGCAGCGCGTTGCGGATGCGCTCGGTCTCGGCATCGAGCGCAAGCCGGGCCCGGACCTGCGCCTGCGCGCGCACGATCGCGGCGAGCTGCGAGACGACCAGCCCTACGCCCAGCATCATCGCGAAGGTGAGCAGGTATTGCGGGTCGTCTACGGAAAAGGTTCCGCTCGGCGGCACGAAGAAGTAGTCGAACGCGACAACGGAAAGGACCGACGCGCCGATGGTCGGGCCTCGCGTGAAGCGCAGGGCGACGGCGACCACCGCGAGCAGGTAGACCATCGCGATGTTCACCAGCTCGAAGTGCGGCCGCATTGCAAGCCCCACCAGAGTGGCTGCGGCGGTCGCGCCGGCGGCCCCGCCGTACGCAACCCAGCGGTATCCAGGCCAGCTCATGCGCGCACTCTAGCGCAACCAAGGCGTAAAGAACGCGTAAAGAATTGCCGCGCGAGGCCGCGACCTGCGCGCACCGGCATTAGTCTTGGCCGCCATGTCCCCATCCACGCCTCGCTCATCCACGCCCGCCCTTGCGCTGCTCGCCCTCGGCGTCGTCTACGGCGACATCGGCACGAGCCCGCTCTACGCGGTGAAGGAGACGTTCAATCCTGATCACGGCATCGCGCTCACGGGGCCAAACATCCTCGGCGGTCTTTCGGCCATCTTTTGGGCGCTGATGATCGTGGTGTCGCTAAAGTACGTAGTGCTGGTCCTGCGGGCAAGCAACCGCGGCGAAGGCGGGATCATGGCGCTTCTCGCGCTTGCCGCCGGCGCGGTCGGCGCGCATTCACGTTGGCGCGCGAGCCTGCTCGTCATCGGCGTGTTCGGCGCCGCGCTGTTTTACGGCGACGCCGTGCTCACGCCGGCGATCTCGGTGCTGTCTGCGGTCGAGGGGCTCGAGGTGGGAACCTCGGCCCTGAAGCCTTACATCGTGCCGCTCGCCACGGCGATCCTGATCGCGCTGTTCCTGATCCAGAAGCGCGGCACCGGCTTCGTCGGCCTGTTGTTCGGGCCGGTGTGCGCGCTCTGGTTCGTCGCGCTCGCGGCAGCAGGCGCTTGGAACATCGCGGCGAACCCGGCAGTTCTGGAGGCGCTCGACCCGAGGCATGCGCTGCGCTTCGCGACGGCCCACGGTTTCGCCTCGTTCGTCGTGCTCGGTTCCGTGCTGCTCGCGATTACCGGGGCCGAGGCGCTCTATGCCGACATGGGGCACTTCGGCAAGCGCGCGATCCGCCTGGCGTGGTTCGCTCTGGTGGCGCCCGCGCTGGTGCTGAACTACTTCGGCCAAGGCGCCCTGCTGATCGATGACCCGAAGGCCCTGGAGAATCCCTTCTACCTCTCGTTTCCGTCGTGGGCACTCTATCCCATGGTGGCGCTCGCGACGGCGGCCACCGTCATCGCGTCCCAGGCCACCATCTCCGGCGCGTACTCGATGACGCAGCAGGCCATCCATCTCGGCTATCTGCCGCGCATGCGGATCCTGCACACCTCGGCACAGACCATGGGCCAGGTCTACGTGCCGGCGGTCAACTGGGCACTGCTCGCCGCGGTTGCCGCGGCGGTCGTCGGATTCGGCTCCTCGTCCAGGCTCGCCTCGGCCTACGGCGTGGCGGTGATGGGAACGATGCTCGCCACCACCTTTCTCACCTTCTTCGTTCTCCGGCTCCGCTGGGGCTATCCGCTCTGGCTGTGCCTCGCCGCGACCGGCTTCTTCATGCTGATCGAAGGCGTCTTTTTCGCGGCTGCGCTGCACAAGGTGCCCGAGGGCGGCTGGTTCCCGCTCGCGCTCGGCGCGGTGCTCTTTACGCTGATGATGACCTGGCGCCGCGGGCGCGAGGTGCTGTACGAGCAGCTGCGGAGCGCCTCGGTCCCGCTCGAGGGATTCCTGCGCTCGCTGCGCGGCGAGCGCGTGGTGAACGTGCCGGGAACCGCGGTCTTCATGACAGCGACGCCGGAAGCCACGCCGCACGCCCTGCTGCACAGCCTCAAGCACTACAGGGCGCTTCACGAACGGATCGTATTTCTCACCGTCGAATTCCGCGACACGCCCTGGGTGGCGGTAGAGCAGCGGCTGGCGTGCGAGCGCCTCGACGAGCGCTGCTGGCGTGTCCAACTGCGCTATGGCTTCATGAATCACCCCGATCTCGCGGGCGACCTGGCGCTCGCCGGGAGCTGCGGCGTCGAGCTCGACCCCGCACAGGTGTCCTTCTTCCTGTCGCGAGAAAAGATCGTGCCGGTCAGGGCGGGCCGCGGCCTTGCCTTGTGGCGCGACCGGCTCTTCGCCGCCATGGCGCGCAACGCCGGCAGCGTGACCGACTATTTCAACATCCCCACCAACCGGGTCGTCGAGCTCGGAACTCGGGTCGAGATCTAACTTGAAAACAGAAAATCTATTCGGCTACGGTCTGCGGCTTCGTCGGGTCGGAGATCTGGATGACCAGATACTTCACCGCCTGGGTGGAGCTGCCGTTGCGCGAGACCGCGTGCAGCGCGCCGGGCGGCTCGTAGAAGGTTTCGCCGGGGCCGAGCTTCTGCAACGGACCGTCGCCGACTTTCACCTCGTAGGTTCCTTCGAGCACGTAGCCGATCGTATGGCTGCCCGGGTGGCGGTGCGGCCCGCTGCCGTTTCCGGGATCGCGCTCGGTCCGGCGGACCGTCACGACCCGGCCGAGCACGTCGTCCATCGTGGTCTTGAAGAGCTCGGTCTGGCGCACGCCGCTGCCGGCGGGCTGGCCCTGCGCGAGCGCCAGATAGGTGACGGAGGAGGCAAGCAATGCCGTTGCGCAGCCGAAAGCGGCATGGGAAATGACGGTCGTTCTCATGGCTCCTCCTTGTCCGGCAATGATATCCGGCGATTAGTGCGTATGCCCTATTGCGGCCGAAGGACAAAAGGTGTTTTCTCGATTCGGGGGAGGGCGCCATGGACTACCTGGATCGGGAGCAGCAGCTATTCGTGCGGCAGCAGATCTGCAACTGGGTGCTGGGCCTGGATCGCCAGTTCATCGAAATGAACGCTGCCTGGTCGGCCCTCGGCGCACAAGCGTTCTTCTGGAGCTGAAGCGCTACTTCCTGCCGTCTCCGGCGACGACGTAGGCCCACAGCGCCTCGATGTCCGCTGGCTTCAGGACGTCCTCCCAGGGCGGCATGCCCCTTCTGCCGTAGGTCACGGTGTCGACGAAGCGCGCGTGGTCCTCGCGCGGAAACTGGCGCAGGTCGGCTGCCCATGGCGGGTTGGCGAGGCGCGGCCCGTGGCAGGTTTGGCAGTGGCTCTCGTAGAGCTCGGCGCCCTGCTTGATTCGCTCCGCCGGAAACGGCTGCGCCGCCGCGCTCGTGCAGGCGAGCGCGAGGACCGAAAACCCATGTTTCATTTCATTCAGGCATCAGCGCGAACGTCCATACCGAGCCGCCGGGCGGCACCGATTTCGCGGCGACCCGGTTCGGCACGCTGCCGCCGAGTCCCGAGAGCACCGACACATATTGCCGCCCCTTGTGCGTGTAGGTGATCGGCGGCGCGACGATCGACGAGCCGGTCTTGAACTGCCACAGCGTCTTGCCCGTGTCCTGGTCGAGCGCCACGACCTCGCCCGTGAGCAGCCCGGTGAAAAGGACTCCGCCGTCGGTCGCGAGCACGCCCGCGGAGGCCGCCATGTCCATCAGCGGCACCTGCCAGACGACTTTGCCCGTGAGCGGCTCGATCGCCATGTGGTAACCGGCGGGCTCGCCCTTCGGTGTTTCCATGGTGGACTCGATGCCGGTCGAGCCGGTGCCGAGCTGGAACTTGAAATCGACATACTTCATGAACCGCGGATAGTTCCACGAGTTCAGGTACACCAGCCCGGTTTTCGGATTGAATGCGATGAGCGACGCGTTGGTGCCGCGCGACGGGAACACGTTCACCGTCTCGCCTTCCATCGCGCGCTCGAGGATATCGGTGAGGACCGGCCGGCCGGTCTTCAGGTCGATGCGCGAGGCCCAGTTGACCTTCACGAACGGGTTAGCGGCGATCGGCTTGCCGTTGGTGCGGTCGATCACGTAGAGGAAGCCGTTCTTGTGCGCGTTGATGAGCACCTTGCGCACCTGGCCGTCGACGCGCAGGTCGGCGATCAGGCTCTCGGCGGTGGCATCGAAGTCGAAGCTGTCGTTCGGCACGGTCTGGTAGTGCCAGACCATCTCGCCGGTCTTCGGGCGGATCGCGAGGATGCTCGCGCAGTACAGGCTGTCCATGCTCTTGCGATACGCCGGGTTGTACGGCTCCGCGTTGCCGGTGCCGATGAAATAGAGGTCGAGCTGCGGGTCGTAGGAACCGACCTGCCAGGTCGCGGCGCCGCCGTATTTCCAGGCGTCGGGAAGCTCGCGGTTCGGCCAGGTCTCGGAGCCCTTCTCGCCGGGCGCGGGAATCGTGTAGGTGCGCCACAGCCGCTTGCCGGTATCCGGGTCGTAGCCGTCGAGGAAGCCGCGCGTGGTGCGGTCGCCGCCGGCCATCCCGGAGATCAATACGCCGTTCACGATCACGGGGGCGACGACGCCGATATAGCCTTCCTTGTACTCGGCGAACTTGGTCTTCCAGAGCTCCTTGCCGGTCTTCATGTCGAGCGCGAGCACGTGCGCGTCGACCGTCTGGCGGAAGAGCTTGCCGTTGTAGATCGTGGCCGGCCCGCGCATGATCGCGCCGGCACTGCCCACGCGCAGCACCGCGCGCTCATACTGCACCGGCGTGCGCCAGATCTGCCTGCCGGTGGCGACGTCGATGGCGAAGGTCCAGTTGCCGTTCACGACGTACATCACGCCGTTGTAGACCGTGGGCTGCGAGTGCTCGCCCATGTCGTTCGCGAGGCTGAAGCTCCACACCGGGACCAGCCGCTTCGCGTTCGACCTGTCGATCTGCTTCAGCGGGCTGTACATCTTCAGGTCGTAGCCCATGCCGAAGTTGGTGACGTTGTCGGGGTTCTTCCCGGCGGCGAGCAGCTCTTCCGCGGTCTGGGCCCACCCGAACGCGCACCACGACACCAGCAATGCCCCGGCTAGCGTTTTCATGTTTCCTCCTCTGAAGATAGATCAGCGGCCGACGTCGGCCGGAACCGTTCCCGTCTTGACCCAGGAGCGCATCGCAAGGACGACTTCGCGCTCCACGCCGACGTAGCCGTGGTGTGTGAACGCCTGGCAGGCGCCGCCCTTCTCGGGGCCGCCGCCGTGCACGGTGACGAGCGGGCTCTTGCTCCTCTCGGCAAACCTTTTCGCGTCGCGATAGCGCGTGTACTGGCACGGATCGTCCGCGTGGTGCACCCAGAGCAGCGGCATGGAAAGCTGGTCGAGTTTGGCGCCGGACAGGCCCGGGCCGTTGTTCGTGGGCTCGAACACCGAGGAGGTGAGGATCACGCGCTTCGCGAGCGATGGGTTCATGCGCGCGGCGTGGAAGGCGCTCACCGAGCCTTCGCTCGTGCCGACGAAGATCCACTCGCCCACCGGGTAAATCCTGGAGACCTCGCCGAGAATTGCGGCGATATCCGTTCCGTAGCGCGGCGTGGCGCGGAAGTCCTGGTGGAAGGTCGCCCACTGGTCGGAGGGCGCGTCGAGCACCGCGACAAGCGTCTTGTCGTCGAGCCAGTGGCGCCGCGAGCGCACGAGGAAGTTGCCGCGCTGCTCGTATTGCGGCTGGCCGTTCTCATCACGCAGCTTGAGGATGCCGGGATGGCCCGGAAAGACCGCGATGCCTTGCTTGAAGGCCTTGGCCCCCTCCTGTCGCGTAACGAGCGCAGCGATGCTGTAGCGGTCGAGCTTCGCAGTGACGACCTCGTCGACCTGCGCGCGCGCGTGCGGGACAAGGAAACAGGCGGCAATGGCCAGGACTGCGCAGCGCATGGTTTAAGCTTCCTCCCGTGGCCGCTATCGTAGACCTGCGCTCGGATACCGTCACGCGGCCCTCGGCCGGCATGCGCCGCGCGATGCTCGAGGCCGAGCTGGGGGACGACGTCTTCGGCGACGATCCGACGGTCAACCGCCTGCAGGCGCGCGCGGCCGAGATCTTCGGCTTCGAGGCGGCGCTCTTCTTTCCATCGGGCACCCAGTCGAACCTCGCCGCGCTGATGAGCCACTGCCAGCGCGGCGAGGAGGTGATCCTGGGCCAGGAGGCGCACAGCTACCGCTACGAGGCCGGCGGCGCCGCGGTGCTCGGGTCGATCCAGCCCCAGGCCATCGCCAACCGGCCCGACGGCACGCTCGAGCTCGCCGAGGTCGAGGCCGCGATCAAGCCCGACGACCCGCACTTCGCCAGGACCCGGCTCCTCGCCCTCGAGAACACGATCGGCGGCCGCGTTCTCCCCAGAAAGTACATCGTCGAGGCGCTCGGGCTCGCCGGGAGGAAAAAGCTTGCGACGCACCTCGACGGCGCCCGCATCTTCAATGCGGCGGTCCGTCTCGGAACGAGCGTGAAGGACCTGTGCGCGGGGTTCGACTCGGTGTCGGCCTGCCTGTCGAAGGGCCTGGGCGCTCCGGCCGGCACCGTGCTGCTCGGCAGGACCGATTTCATTTCGAAGGCGAGGCGCTCGCGCAAGATTCTCGGCGGCGGCATGAGGCAGGCGGGCATCCTCGCCGCCGCGGGACTCTACGCGCTCGAGAACAACGTCGAGCGCCTGGCCGACGATCATCGCAACGCCGCGCGGCTCGGGGACGGGCTGCGGGCGCTCGGCCTTCCGGTCGAGGTACAGACCAACATGGTTTTCGTGCGTCTGCCGGCGGACAAGGCCGGGGGCATGGCCGACCACTTCAGAACCCGCGGCGTGCTGGTGCTGCCGGCGCCGCGGATGCGCCTCGTGACGCACCTCGACGTCGACGCGGCCGGCATCGAGCGCGCGCTGGCCGGGTTTGAAAGCTACTTCAGGGACTAGGGCTTGTGCTCTTCGAAGGCGAGGCGAAGGCGCGCGAGCGCCTTGTGGATCGCCTGCAGGTCGGCGTCGGAGATGCCGTTGCCGCGCAGGCCGTCGATGATCTGGTCGCTCGCGTCGTCATAAGCGTCGAGCAGCGCCGGCTTCACGGCCTTGGACCTCACCATCTCCGTGACCGTGGTCAGGAGCACGGCGAATCCGGCGACCGTTCTTTTTAGCTTCTCGTCGTTCTGCGACATCTACCCCCTCACCGATAAGAGCTTCGCCCCCGTGCCCGCCCGCGAGGCTAAGCCAGCACTTTCGCCCCAACAATACGGGGAAACCCTAGCGGGCGCGACGGTGCGGAAACCCGGTAAGCTCCGCGCCATGCGCGCCGCCCGTTTTTTCCCGATTCCGGCGCCGTCGCTCACCCGCGACGGATGGCGCAGGGCCTGCGTGGTGTTTACCAGCTTCGGCCTCGCGCTGCTGGTTGCCATGGCGGACTCGGCCTCGGGCGGGGGCTACCACCTCGAGCTGCTCTACTTCGGCCCGATCGCGCTGGCAAGTTGGATGTCAGGAAGGCTCGCCGGCCTCGCCGTCGTGGCGGTCTCGGTCGCGAGCTGGCAGGTCGTGCACGGCAACCCGCTCGAGTCGGCGCTCGCGGCGACGCTGTTCGTTCTCCTGGTCGCGCTGATCGTACGGTTGCGCGAGGCGCTGCAGCAGGCCGACGAGCGCTTCACCGCCGCGATGGAAAGCCTGAACGATCCGGTCTACGTCGAGGACGTACGCAGCGGCGAGATTCTCTTCGCGAACCGCCGTTATGCCGAGACCTTCGGCGCAGGCCGGCCGCGCTTCAACGAGTCGGGCGAAACGCAGAACGTGGCCGCCGACCGCTGGTTCGTGCTGCGGTCGAACCCGCTGTCCTGGAGCGACGGGCGGGCCGCTACGCTGTGCGTGCTTTCCGACGTGACCGAGGAGCGGCGCGCGCGCGAGCTGCTGGCGAAGCACCGCGACGCCGCGCACCGCACCGCGCGTCTCATCGCCCTCGGCGAATTCGCCTCGGCGATCGCGCACGAGCTCAACCAGCCGCTCGCCGCGATCGCCACCTACAACCACAGCTGCATGCGCATGCTGCAATCGGGCAACCCCGACAGCGGCGAGCTGCAGCAGGCGATGCACATCTGCCGCGACCAGGCCAAGCGCGCCGGCAAGATCATCCAGCGGCTGAGGGATCTGCTGCGGCCGCCGGGGCCCGCGTTCACCGAGCAGAACCTGAACGAGCTGGTCGGCGCAGTACTGCGCCTGGCCGAGCCGGCGGCGCACGACGCGGGAATCACCTTCGAGCGGCGCCTCTCGGCGACGCCGCCCGCGGTGCGCGCCGATCGCCTGCTCATCGAGCAGGTGGCGCTGAACCTCGTGCGCAACGCGATGGAAGCGGTCGAGACGCTGCCGCCCGAGCGAAGGCGCATCACCGTGGCGACGCGGCTGGAAGTCGACGGCAGCGGCACGCTGTCGGTTTCCGACCTCGGCGACGGCGTGCCGCGCGAGGCGAAGGAGCGCCTGTTCGATCCGTTCGTCACCACCAAGCCCGGCGGGCTCGGCCTGGGGCTTTCGATCTGCCGCTCGGTGGTCGAGGCGCACGGCGGCAGCATCCGCCATCGCCAGAACGACGAGCGCGCCGGCCAGCACGGCGCGGTGTTCGCTTTCACGCTCCCCGGCGCGGCATGAGCCGTGTGTACATCGTCGACGACGACAACGCGGTGCGCAGTGCGCTGAAGCTGCTGTTTCGCACCGCGCAGCTCGACGTCGAGGCGTTCTCTTCGGCCGACGCCTTCCTGGAGGACGCCGACCTCACGCAGCGCTGCTGCGTATTGCTGGACATCCGCATGCCGGGGATGACCGGCACCGCGCTCCACGAGGAGCTGCGGCGCCGTGCCTACCGGGTGCCGGTGATCTTCATCACCGGCCACGGCGACATCCCCATGGCGGTGGACGCGATGAGGAAGGGCGCCTTCGACTTCATCGAGAAGCCCTTCGACGACGAGCAGCTGCTCTCCCAGGTGCGCGCCGCGCTCGAGACCTTCGACGCCGGCGAGCCCGAAAGGGCCGAGCCCGGCGTCCCGCTCGAGCTGCTCTCTTCGCGGCAAAGGGAGGTCCTGCAGCGCGTGCTCGACGGCAAGCCCAGCCGCCAGATCGCCGAGGAGCTCGCGATCAGCGTCAAGACGGTCGAGTTCCACCGTGCGCGAATCATGCAAAAGCTGGGAGTGAAGACCGCCGCCGAGCTGTTCCGGCGCTGCCTCGGCGCGGCCTAGGCGCGCCCAGCCAGACGATAGTGCGCGCCGTGCCGGTTCGCGATCGCCTGCGGCCCGAGCGAGCCGATGAGCATGCCGGCTGCGGACAGCAGCAGGCCGGCGAGCTCCGCCGGGAAGGCGAGACCCGCCGCAGTACCGCGAAGCGCCAAGTAGCCGCCGATGCCCATTACCACGGAGAGCGCCCCGCCCTGTGTCGTGGCGCGATTCCAGTAAAGCCCGGCCACCAGCGGCACGAAGGCGCCGACGAGCGGCAGCTGGTATGAGGCCGCAACCATGTCGTAGATCGGCGTTCCCTGGGAGCCGATCGCCCAGCCGCAGACGATGGCGGCGAACCCCAGCACAGCGAGGCGCATCGTCGTGAGCCTCGCTCGATCGCTCATCTGCGGCTGGAACTGCCGCCAGATGCTCTCGACGAACGTTACGGACGGCGCGAGCAGCGTAGCCGAAGCGGTCGATTTCAGCGCCGAGAGCAGAGCACCGAAAAAGAGCACCTGGAGCACGAACGGCATGTGCGCCATGACGAGGGTCGGCAGGACCTTCTGCGGATCCTCCTTTAGCAGCGACGCGGCTTCGGGCATGATCAAAAGGGCGCTGGTCACCAGGAACATCGGCACGAACGCGAAGAGGAAGTAGCACACGCCGCCGATGACAGGGCCGCGCGTGGCGGCCTCGATGTTCTTCGCCGACATCACGCGCTGGAACACGTCCTGCTGCGGAATCGAGCCGAGCATCACGGTGACCGCGGCGCCGAGGAAGAAGGCGACGCCGTGGAAGCTCGGCTCGGGCAGAAGGTTGAAAAGGTCTCGGCTGGCGGCGAACGCGATCACCTCGCCGACGCCGCCCGCGCGGTCGGCGGCGAAGACCGCGATGACTGAGAGGCCCACGACGAGGATGATCATCTGCACGAAATCGGTGACCGCGACCGACCACATGCCGCCGAAAAGGGTGTACGCGAGGATCGAGACGGTGCCGATGACCATGCCGAGCGCCGGCGTGATGGCGCCGTTCGACAGCAGATTGAACACCAGGCCGAGCGCGGTGACCTGGGCGGCGACCCAGCCTACGTAGCTCGCGATGATGATGAGCGAGCACGCCACCTCCACGCCGCGGCCGAAGCGCTCGCGGTAGTAGTCGCTGATGGTGAGCAGCGTCATCCGGTAGAGCCTGCCGGCGAAGAACACGCCCACCAGCACGAGGCACAGGCTCGAGCCGAACGGATCCTCGACCACGGCCTTCAGGCCGCCGTCGACGAACTTCGCCGGGATGCCGAGCACGGTCTCGGAGCCGAACCAGGTGGCGAAGGTGGTGGTGACGATCATCACCAGCGGCAGGTGCCGGCCTGCGACCGCGAAATCCGCCGTGTTTTTCACCCGCCTGGCGGCCCAGAGGCCGATGGCTATGGTCGCCAGAAGGTAAGCGACGACGAAGGCAAGCAGCATGTAACGCAGCTTACCAAAGGTGTCGGCAAGGCCCGAGGGGCGCGCCCCTGCTATCCTCGCGGCCCTATGAGCGATTTTCCACCGCCTTTTTACAGCGTCATCCGGGCGATCGACCGCTTCTCCGAGCTCACCGGAAAGCTGATCTCGCTGTCGATGCTGTGGCTCGTGGCGTCGATCAGCTACGAGTGCTTCTCGCGCTACCTCCTCAACGCGCCGACGGTCTGGGTGCTCGAGTCGAGCTACATGACCAACGGCTCCGCCTTCATGCTCGGCTGCGCCTACGCGCTGCACAAGGGCGCGCACGTGCGCACCGACATGCTGTGGGAGAAGTTCTCCGAGCGCAGGAAAGGCATCATCGACCTCGTCTCGTACCTGCTGCTTTTCTACCCGACGCTCGTCATCCTGATGGCGATCAGCGTCGACGATGCCTTTTATTCGTTCTCGATCGGGGAGGAATCCGAGCAGACGGCCTGGCGTCCGGTGATGTGGCCGTTCCGTGCCTCGGTGCCGCTCGCCGCGGTTCTCCTCATGGTCCAGGGCGTGTCGGAATCGCTGAAGTGCTGCTACCAGATCCGCTTCGGCCGCGAGTTCGAGCACCGGGAAAAAATCGAGGTATGAATTTTATCGAGCTGCTCGGCATGGTGATGCTGGTGGTGATGCTGTTTGCCATCTTCGTCGGCATCCCGATCAGCTTCACGCTGCTGTTCCTCGCGCTCATCTTCGGCTTCATTGGCCTGGGCAGCACGGTGTTCGACCTCGCGTACCTGCAGACCATCGGCCTCATGAAGCAGGACGAGTTCGTCGCGGTGCCGATGTTCATCCTGATGGGCTACATCTGCGACCAGGCGGGGCTGATGGAGCGCCTGTTCAAGGCGTTCCGCGATCTGTTCGCGCCGGTGCGCGGCGCGCTCTACCTGGTAGTGCTGTTGACGGCTACGCTGTTCGGCATCGCCGCCGGAACGGTCGGCGCCACGGTGGTGCTGCTCGGCATCATGGCGGGGCCGATGATGATCAAGTCGGGCTACGACGCGAAGCTCTCGGCGGGAGCGATCACCGCCGGCGGCACGCTGGGAATCCTGATCCCCCCCTCGGTGATGCTGGTGGTGATGGGGCCGGTGCTCGGCGTCTCGGTGCTGCAGCTCTACGCGGCGGCGTTCGGGCCCGGGTTCCTGCTCGCCGGCATGTACATCGTCTACACCATGGGCCGCAGCTTCATCAATCCGAAGCTCGGGCCGCCGGTCCCCAAGGAGGAGCGGATCCACGCCCTGCCGACCATCCTGTGGGAATGCGTGGTCGGCCTGGTGCCGGTGACGGTGCTCACCGTCGCCACGCTGGGCGCGATCCTCGCAGGCCTGACGACCTCGACCGAGGCCGCGGCGCTCGGCGCGCTCGGCGCGATCCTGCTTGTGCTTGCCTACGGTCGATTCACCTGGAAGGGCCTCTTCGCCGCCTGCCAGGGGACGCTTGCGACGACCAGCATGGTGCTGTTCCTGGCGGTGGCGTCGAACATCTTCGGTGCGGTGTTCGCGCGCTTCGGCACCGCGACCTGGATCACCCAGGCGCTGCTCGCGGTGCCGCTGCCGGCCTGGGGCACGATGAGCCTCCTCCTCACGCTGATCTTCCTGCTCGGTTGGCCGTTCGAATGGCCGGCAATCGTGCTCATCTTCCTGCCCATGATCGCGCCGGTGGCGACCGGCCTGGGCTACGACATGGTGTGGTTCGGCACCATCGTCGCGGTGGTGCTGCAGACCGCGTTCCTCTCGCCGCCGGTCGCCATGTCGGCGTACTACCTGAAACAGGCGGTCAAGGAGTGGAGCTTGAGCACCATCTACCGCGGCATGTACGAGTTCATGGTGATTCAGTGCCTGTGCGTCGCGCTCGTGCTCATCTTCCCGCAGATCGCGATGTGGTTTCCGGAGTGGCTGCAGGAGGGCGACCGCATGGCGGTGCCGGCGCTGCCCGCCGACGAGCCGCAGGACAACCGTCGCTCGCTCGAGGCGGGTGACGCGCTGACCAACGACCTCGAGGACGGGAAGAAATAGCCGGCGGATCAGCCGGTCGGTCTACCCGAGCAGCCAGCGCCGGAACGTCCGCGTCGCCAGCACTGCGAGCTCGATTGCCGCCTCGAGGCGGGGATAGTGCAGTCGACCAAGTGGATAGGGCCTGTACATGGCCGCACTTTGCCTGCTTGCACCGCAGGCTTCAAACGGTGATTTCTTGGGCAATGCATGCGAAACCGGAATGCTGCGCGCTAGAAGATGTGCACCGAGGTCGGGGCCAGGAAGCCGATCAGGCAGAACGCGACGGCGACCACGCCGAGCCCGGCGCCGATCCACGCGAGCGCCATCGCGCCGGTGACGATGGCGGCCGAGGCGAGCACGATGGCGATCTGCACCGCCGCCGAGGCGAGCTCGAACTGGTGGTAGGCGGCCATCGCGCGGTCGCGCTTTTGCTCGGCTTGCTTCGCACGCGCCATGAGCTCTTCGCGGCCTTCGCCGGTCTCCGGCTCGGTCTGGTAGCGCTGCGCGGTCTTGCGCCAGGCCTCGATCTGCTTTTTTGCCTCGTCGTTCGGGGTGGTGAGGGATGACTGTTCGGCAGCGGTCCGGAGCACGGTCTGGCGGATCGTCTTCGCCTGGAAGAAGGCCCACAGGTTCGACGCCTCGATGTTGAGGCTGAGCGCGTTGGTCTGGGCCGCCTTGCCCAGCGTCTCGGAGAACGCGAGCACCAGCGCGAGCACCGCGATCATCAGTGCGATCTTCTTGTTCGACGGGTCGATGTGACCGTGTCCTGCCGACATGTGTTGCTCCTCCTGCCGATGTTTTATGAAGCGATCGTGGATGTCATGCCGCGTCGGGTTGCGCGGCTTCCTTCGGCGGCGGGCCGCCGCCGAACTGCGCGTAGGCCACGCCGGCCATGGTCACCGCCGCGCCCGCGATCTTGAGCCAGGTGAAAGCCTCGCCAAGCGTGAGCCAGGCGACCAGCCCTGCGATCGGGGGCATAAGGTAGCCGAACGGCGCCGCGCGCGCCACGCCGCGCACCGCGTTGACCCAGCTCCACGCGAGCCAGCCGAAGAACGACGACACCACCAGCGCCCAGGCGAGCCCGAAGCAGACCGACGCCGTATAGGCGCTCGCCGGCGTGTCGAGGAATCCCGGCAAGGTGGCGATGAGAATGGGGGGCGCCGAGAAGAGCAGTGTGTAGCACAGCACGATGAGCGGCCCGTAGCGCTTCGTGAGCGGCTGGACGAGCACGGTGTAGAGGGCGAACAAGGCCGCGGCGAGGAGCAGCACCAGGTCGCCCACGCCGGCGCGCGAGAAGCCGGCCGCGAACTTGTCGCTCAGGAACACGACGATGCCGCCGAGCGCCACCAGCGTGCCCGCCACCTGGCGCGCGCGCAGGCGCTCGACCTTCAGGACGGCGAGGATGATGAGTGTGAAGAGGGGGCCGCTCGTCAGCACGAGCGACGAGGAGAACGGCGTCGAGAGGTTCATGCCGTACATCACCACGCCGATATGTGCGGCGTGGCCGATCAGCCCGGCGACGATGAAGCGCGGCAGGTCCCGGCGCCGGGGCCAGGTGTGCCGGATGCGGCGGCGGAAGATGACCAGCAGGAGCGCGAACCCGAGCAGCGGAAGCACGGCGAAGCGCACGAACATCAGGGCTTCGACCCCGATCCCGTCCAGCACGTGCTTCACGAACGCGAAGTTGACGCCCCAGACGAACATGGTGGCCAAGGCGGCGGCGAGCGACAGGCGGGCTTTGGACCAGGGTTCTCGGGAACGCATGGCCGGCAGTCTAGAATACGCGGCTCATGAAACCCGAAACGCCCCTAGCTGCCCGCGCCGCGGTGCGCGCGCTCACCGCCTCCAAGATCCGCGAGCTGTACAACGAAGGCATCGGCCGCAGCGACGTGCTCGCCTTCTGGGTGGGCGAGCCCGACGAGCCCACGCCCCAGTTCATCCGCCAGGCCGGCATCGACTCGATCGGCGCTGGCGAGGTGTTCTACACCCACAACCTCGGCATTCCGGAGCTGCGCGACGCGCTGGCGTCCTATGTCACGCGGCTGCACCGCCCGGTATCCGGATCGCAGATCGCGGTGACGAGCGCGGGCGTGAACGCGTTGATGCTCGCCTCGCAGCTCATCGTCGATCCGGGCAGCCGCGTGGTCGAGGTGGTGCCGCTCTGGCCGAACCTGCAGGAGATCCCGAAGATCCTCGGCGCCGAGGTCGCTACGGTCGCGCTCTCGTTTTCGCCTTCCGGCTGGAGGCTCGACCTCGAGCGTCTGATCGACGCCCTCGAGCCCGGCACGCGCGCGCTGTACCTCAATTCGCCGAACAACCCGACGGGCTGGACCATCACGGTCGAGGAGCAGAAGGCGCTGCTCGAGCACTGCCGCCGGCACGGCATCTGGATCTTCGCCGACGACGCCTACGAGCGCCTGTACTACGGCGCCGGCGGGCTCGCGCCTTCCTTCCTGAAGCTCGCGGACGAAAGCGATCGCCTGATCAGCGCCAACACCTTCTCCAAGTCCTGGCTGATGACCGGGTGGCGCCTCGGCTGGCTCGTGGTCCCCGCGGGCCTCGCCGCCGACCTCGGCAAGCTGATCGAGTACAACACCTCGTGCGCGCCGGTGTTCGTGCAGCGCGCCGGGCTGGCCGCGGTCCAGCAGGGAGAGCCGGTGATCGCGCATACCCTCGAGCGCTTCCGGCGTGCCCGAGATTTCCTCATCGGGGAGCTCAAGACGATTGAGCGGGTTCGAGTGGCACTGCCCGACGGAACGATGTATGCGTTCCTCGGGATAGAGGGGATGGATGACAGCCTCGCGTTCTGCAAGCACCTGGTGCGCGAGCACGGACTCGGCCTCGCGCCGGGCTCGGCTTTCGGGCCCGAGGGCGAGGGCTATGTGCGCTGGTGCTTCGCTGCCTCGCAGGAACGGCTCGCCGAGGGGGTGCACCGCCTCGCCAAAGGCGTCGCCCGTTCCGGTCGGGCGCTGGAGGGCGCATGACGCGGCTCGTCGCCAAGCTGAAGACCTCGCGCACCGCCTACAAGCTCGAGGTGAAGGGCAAGCTCGCGCTGTCCTACGCCGGGCGCCAGCTGCCGAAGGGCGAGGCGCTGAGGAACGGCGACCTCGCGACCGGCGACGACGGCCAGGTCTACGAGATCGTCGCGCAGCCCGAGAAGCTCCTTCACATAGAGTGCCCGGCGCCGCGCGAGGCGGCGATCGTGGGCTACGTCCTGGGCAACGGGCACGTCCCGGCCCAGATCGGCAAGGGGTTCGTGCGCATCGTCCACGTGCCGGAGCTCGAGCAGGCGTTCCCGAGCCTCGGGGTCAAGGTGTCGCCGGTCGAGGCGCCGTTCGAGCCCGACCTGGGCCAGGCGCGCCACCATCATCACCACGACCATGATCATGACCACGATCATGATCATGGTCACGACCATCACCACGATCACAAGCACGATTAAGTCCGAGCTCTTCCGCCACGGCGCGCTCTAGCACGGTCCCGGCGAAAAAGCCGGGATTGTTGCGCGTGTGCAGGCGCGCCGCATTGACGAAGGTGAACTCGCGGAAATCCTGCGCGCTCATGAAGCCGCGCTCGAGCATCTCGTAGGCTTCCGGCATCACCTCCCCGAAGTCGGGCACGTCGAAGTGGGTGAAGTCCGAGCTGAAGACCGGGTGCAGCCGCGCGCCGAGGCGCTGATCGAACGCCCACATCGTGGCGCGGTCGTCCGCCTCGCAGCCGAAGTAATAGTGGTCGAACGCCGAGCGCACATCCTCCTTCGAGTCGATGCCCGCGGCGTCGAAATCGTCGTGCACGTGCTCCGGGCGCGAAAGCTCCTCGAGGCTGCACTCGGGGCGAAAAGCGTCGAGGCTGCGCATGATGGCGTCCGCGCTCGCTTTCAAGCGTTCGTCTCCGTAGCCGCGGATAAGGCGTTGCAGCTCGGTTACGTCGGTCGTGTCCGGATACTGCAACCCGACGCGACGGCGCTTCTCCCAGTGCTCGATCATGTCCAGGTACAGCTGGCACGCCCAGCTCACCCCGCCCTCCATGAAGCCGAAATTCAGCCGCGGATGGCGTCGCACGAGCCCGCCCAGGAAGACGCCGCGGGCGAAGGCGTGATTCGCCTCGGCGAAGTGCCCGACATGGTTGTAGGTGAAGTTGCTGATCGAGGCGCGGTCGGGCCAGCGCGGGCTCCCCGCATGCTGGGTCACCGCGACGCCCAGCTCTTCGCAGCGCTTCCAGAAAGGCTCGTAGTCGTAGGGGCTGTCGAGCGCGATGTTGTCGCAGTACCACGCGGCTTTCTGCGCGTCGATGCCCTCGGCCGCGGCGGGAATCGCGCGTTCCTGGTTGCCGCGAAGCATGATCACGCGGTAGGCGAGCTCTCCGGCCGCGTAGTCGAGCTCGGCGATCGCCTGGGCCGGAGTGCGCGCCGGGACGATCGCGGCAGGTGCGAAGCGGCTCCGATAGGGCGCGAACATCTCGGCCGTCATCCTGTTGTACGCGCGCGCAGCGTGGCCATGCAGCTCGTCTTGCGGGATGCTGTTGATGGTGAGGCCGAAGCTCGGGTAGATGATCGCGAAGTCGATGCCCAGCTCCGGCAGGCGCTCGTTCAGGAGCGCGGGAAGAAGCGCCGTGGCCTTGTCACGCGTGTTGGCGGTGACGCCCCACCAGATCGCCCGGCGCAGCCTTTTGTGGTGGCGTTGCTGCCAGTCGCTGCGATACCACTCGTCGTTCCGGCGCCATAGCGCGCGCAGATCGTCGACGGCGCGCGCGCCGCCCACGTCGCGCAAATGTTCGAGAAAGACCGGGATCGGCTCGAGCCAATGGCCGTCGCCGTCGATCACGGGATGCCCGAGCTCGGCCCGGATGTCGGCTGGAGATCGCTTCATGGCCTCCTCCCTCCCTGTTACGCTACGCCCATGGCCGGGAGACGGCAATGACCGCGAGTCAGCCTCGTCGTCGATTACTCCTGGGCGGCGCCGCTGCTGCATTTGGTCGAGCGTTGCCGGCCCGAGCGCAGGGATTGTCCAACCGCCCGGTGCGCATCATCCTCGGGCAGACGGCCGCCACGACGCCCGACCTCCTCGCGCGCACCCTGGCGCCCCGCCTGCAGGCGAAGTGGAACCAGTCTTTCATCGTCGAGAACCGCGGCGGCGCCGGCGGCGCGATCGGCCTCGACGCGGTGGCCAAGGCGCCGCCCGACGGCCATACCATCACCATCAGCGTCAACTCGACGCTCACGCTGCCGCTCTTCTTCAAGATCGATTTCGACGTCCTGACGAGCTTCACGCCGATCTCGATAGTCGCGCAGAACATCTTCGCGCTGGCGGTGCATCCTTCGGTCCCCGCGAAGAACTTCGCCGAGTTTTCCGAGTGGGCGAAGCGCGAGGGGCCAAAGGCGAACTACGGTTCGCCGGGCAACGGCACTCACCACCACTTGCTCATGGAGTCGCTCAAGCTGCGGACCGGGCTCGAGCTCACGCACATCCCGTACAAGGGGTCGGCGCCGGCCTTCACCGATCTGATGGGCGGACAGATCGCGACCATGTTCGTGCCGCTCGGCACCGCCATCACGCTCGGCGGCGCCGGCAAGATCCGGCCGATCGCCGGCTCGGCGCGCGAGCGCTCGCCGCTCGCGCCGGAGCTCGCGTCGCTGCACGAGCAGGGCGTCAAGGACTTCGACTACTACTCGTGGTTCTCGGCCTGGGGCCCGGCCGGCATGCCTCCGGACATCGTCGCCAGGTACAACGCCGCGTTCCGCGAGATCCTGAGCGAGCCGGAGGTGCGCGAGCTTCTCGCAAGGCATGGCGCGACGCCGCGCGTCAGCACACCGCAGGAGCTCGACCGCCTCAATCGAGAGGACTACGCCGCCCTCGTGAAGCTCGTCAAGGACGCGAAGATCAAGGGAGATTGACGCTCCGTGCACGACAGGTTTGCGCGCAAGCCGCTGCCGGAACGCTTCTGCAATTTCGAACGCCTGCTCGCGGCGATGAGGGCGCGCGGCCTAGACGGCATCGTGCTGTCGACGCCGCTCAACGTGTTCTACCTCTGCGGCTTCAACGGCATCGCGCACAAGGCCGACGAGCCCCGCCCCTATGCGGTGCTGCTATCGCGCCACGCGCCGGACCACCCCGTCGTGGTGCTCGCCGACTACTACCTGGCGAGCTTCCTCTCGCAGCCGACCTGGGTGCGCGACATCCGCCCGTTCCGCGCCGTGATGATGCCGCTCGACCGCGTTCCGCGGCGCCACGACATCGACCGCTTCATTCCGCGTGCGGCGAGCGAGCTCGACTGGGTGCGCAACGCCCGCAGCCGCTACGCCTTCGACATGAGCTCGGCCCTGCGCGGCGCGCTCAACGACCTCGGACTCGAGCGGGCGAACATCGGGTTCGATGACCTGGGGTTTGCCCACCGCCTCGCGCTTGAGCAAGCAGTATTGGTAGATGCGTACGACACGCTGATGTACGCGCGCGCGGTGAAGACGCCCACCGAGATCGAGCTCCTGCGCCGCTCGACCGCGCTCAACCGCGAGGCGATCGAGCGCACCGTGAAGTCCTGGGAGAAGGGCATGCGCTGGCGCGATCTGAACCGTACCTATCATGCCGCGGTCGTGGATCTCGGCGGCTTCGTGCGCGACCCGGGCGCGATGGTGTGGGGCCACCCGCGCGGAAGCGAGGCCGCGCTCACGCTGCAGACCGGCCTCGAAGACTTCGAGGTCGAGCGCGGCATGCACGTGATGTTCGACTGCCATGGCACGCTCGATCTCTATTGCTGGGACGGCGGCAAGACCTGGGTGGTCGGCGGCGAGCCCGATGGCGTGGGCAAGCGCAACCTCCGCGCCACGGCGCAGGTTGCGGAGCAGCTCATTGCGGAAATGAAGCCGGGAGCGCGGCCGAGCCAGCTTCAGGGTCGCGGGCGGGAGCTCTACGGCAAAGCGGGCGTCGCGGATGCCGAGGCCGCCGTGGTGTTCTTCCATGGGCTCGGCCTCTCGCACATGGATGTCGAGCAAGCGACATCGGACTGGCGCTTCGAGGCCGGGATGGTGGTGCCGCTGCACATGGTGTATCCCGGGGGCGAGTCGAACCGGGCCTGGCTCGAGGACGTCGTGCTCATCACCGAGGAGGGCGGCGAGCCGTTCTTTGGCTGGGGCTACGAGCCGCTCCTCGCATGAGGGCGGCGGATACGAAAACCCCGGTGCTGGGGCACCGGGGTTTTCGCTTACCTCTACAACGGGTGCTGCGGGGGGTACTACCTACTACTAGGGAGCTTTTAAGCCGCGTTGCTCACGCGCCGGGTCACGGCGACGGCGCTTTGATTCTTGTCGAGCATCTGCAGGTCGCCGGCGAGCTCTGCGCCTTCCTCGACCTTGATCTTCGCGTAGCGGATCTTGCCCGACACGCGTCCCGTGGCATGGATGATGAGCTGCTTGCGCACCGTCAGTTCGCCTTCGAACTTGCCGTGCACTTCGGCGTTGTCCACCGCGATGGTTCCCTGGAACACGCCGTGCTCGGTGATCTCGAGCACGCGTGAGTCGAGCGTCGCTTCGATGCGGCCTTCGACCACCAGGGTGTCGCAGTCGCTGATCTCGACGCCCTTGATCTTGATCTGCGGGCCGACGACCAGCTTGGCTTCCTTGCGCTCGTCGCTCGCCGGGCGCGGCTCGGCGCGGGTCTCGGTGGGCAGGGGCGCTGTGGCGGCGGGAGTCGCGGGCGCGGGGTTGATTGGTTGGTTTTGTTGCCGGAACGTACCTTCTTCGCGCCGGCGGAAGAACCCGTCTTTCTGTAGCACTGTGTACTCCCTAGTCGTAGTAATAGATGGGACAGCAGGTACCGGGACGCACGATCCGTGCCTGAGGATAACTCATTGACTTGGAACGCGTAGGCGTTTGGGCGGCGCGGTGACTGTCGGTACCAGGCGACAGCTAACTTGCATCGCAAACCTAAACCTTTGTCTAAGCTACGGATACACCTGTCGTGGCCAAACTACGGTTCGCTTCGTCGAAATACTGAAGCGTCCTCGCCGAGTCGAAGGGATGCTCGGTCAGGGTCTCCGGGTCCCACTCGCTGCGCGGGGTGGCGAAGAAGTCGCCGCCGTAGACGTGGATGGCGCCGCTCAGGCGAGCGACCGGATTGGTCACCGAGTGGATGATGTCGCGTCCAAGCGGGACCGCGTCTCGTTCGCTGAGCGACTGCGCGCCGGCGGCTTCGACCCTGCCGTCGGGAAGCCGGCGCCAGAAGATGTTGTCCTCGCGCCCGGTGTAGATGCCGATCACCGCCCACATATGATGGTTGTGCGGCGCGATCGTCATGCGGGGAGCCCAGACCACGTTGAGGATCGTGAGGCTAGCTGAGCGGTAGAGCGTCCCGATCGCGGCCTGCGCCGGTTCTCCCAGTCCTTTCAACACGCTACGCGGGTTCTGGAGCGCGCGGACGAGCACTTCGCGCACTGCCCTGTGCGAAGGATCTTCGGCGTGCGCCGCCTTGCAGTCGGCGACGAAACGCTCTAAGTCGAACATGGCCGACCGAGTCTACGCTGAAAACTCGCGCAGCACGCGGCCTGGCCGCTTGCGTCCGTCGAGGCGCACGCCGTTCGCCCACACGCCATGGACGCCCACCGCCGCCGTAGTGAGACGGGGGTGGCCTCCAGGAAGGTCGAAGACGCGCTGCTTCGGCCCGCGGTTCACGCTCGCCGGGTCGAAAAGCAGCAGGTCGGCGTAGAACCCCGGTCGTAACGCGCCGCGCTCCCGGATGCCGAACACGCCTGCCGGGTGGCTGGTCAGGCGCCGCGCAGCGTCGGCGAGCGTCAGCGCGGCGCGCTCGCGCACCCAGTGGCCGAGCAGGTGCAGGCCGAAGCCGGCATCGTTGAAGAAGGTGAGATGCGCCCCGGCGTCGGAAAGCGACACCAGGCTCGCCGGATGGCGCAGCATCCTGCCGACCGCCTCCTCGTCGGAGTTGAGCAGCAGCGCGCTGAATACCGTGCGCAGGTTTTCCTCGAGCGCGAGGTCGAGCATGTAGTCGAGCGGGTCGGCGCCGGCCTCGCGCGCGAGCTCGCTCACCGGGCGCTGCTCGACGCCGCGGCGGGCGGACTCGATCACATGCACCTTGTCCCATTGCGCGTTGAACAGGCGAAAGTGCGCGGGCCGCGCCAGCTCTTCGCGCACCCCGTCCCTGAAGCGCTTTTCTCCCAGCTTCGCCTCGTACGCGGCGCCCTTCAGCGCGAGCGCCGGCTGCCAGGACTCCAGCCCCTCGAAGGTGTAGGGGGAGCGCAGCGTAAAGTCCATCGCGAGCGGGCAGCACGACACGGCGCCGACGAGGCGCCGGCCGCGTGCGTTCGCCTGGGCTATATCGTCGAGGTCCCGGAACACCGCGTCGGGATTGGCGCTGCTGTGAAGGAGCGCCGCGACCACCACCGGCCGCGTCGATTCGGCCGCGAGCTCCTCGAGGAACGACATCCTGGTGTGCCCGCCCTTGGTGAGCATGAAGAGGCCTCGTCCCGCCTCTTTCAGGCTCGAGACCAGCGTGCGCAGCTCGTCGTCGTCGGCAAGCCGCGAAGGCATTGGCAGTCCGCCCTCGCCGTTGTGCGCCGGCGAGGTGCTGGTCGAGAAGCCGATCGCGCCGGCCCGCATCGCCTCCAGCAAAAGGTCTTTCATTTGTTGAATTTCATCCCCGGTTGCCGCCCGCCGCGTGGCCGCTTCGCCCATAACGTAGGTGCGCAGCGCCGAATGACCCGCGAACACCGCTACGTTCACCGCGGCGCCCTGGCGCTCGAGCATGTCGAGGTACTCCGGCACCGTCTCGAAGTCCCAGCGGATGCCCTGCCGCAGGACTTCGAGCGACATGCCTTCCACCTGGGTCAGGTTGCGCATCACGAGCTCGCGGTCGCGGCTGCGGCAAGGCGCGATGGTGAAGCCGCAGTTGCCGATCACCGCGGTGGTCACGCCGAGCTCGGGCGAGGGCGCGACGCCGGGATCCCAGGTGATCTGGGCATCGTAATGGGTGTGGTTGTCGACGATCCCCGGCATCAGCGCAAGACCGTCTGCGTCCAGCGTGGCCTTGGCGCTGCCCTCGACCTTGCCCATGGCAGCGATGCGGTCTCCCGCGACCGCGAGATCGCCGCGCACCGGCGCAGATCCGAGCCCGTCGAGCAGCAGCGCATCGCGGATCACGAGGTCGTACATCGAGCCCAGTATACTGTCCCGCTTTTGAACGATTTGTTCGACTTCACGAATAAGACTGCAGTGGTCACGGGCGGCGCGCGAGGGATTGGCGCGGCGACCGTGGCGCTGCTGCGCGAGTGCGGCGCGCGCGCGGTGTCGCTCGACGTTTCGGAAGGCTGCGATGTCACGGACGAGGACGCCGTGAAAGCGGCGTTCGAGCGCGTCGGCGAGATCGACATCCTGGTCAACAACGCCGGGCGCGCCGCGCGCAAGCCTGCCGTGGAGCTGCAGAAAAGCGAGTGGGACGCCGTGCTGGACCTGAATCTCACGGCGACGTTTCTCTGCTCGAGGCTGGCGCATCCCTACATGAAACGGCGCGGCGGCGGGGCGATCGTCAACCTGGCCTCGATCATGGGCTTCTCCGGCGGTATCTTTCCGAATGCCTCGTACCAGGCTTCGAAGGGCGGCGTGGTGAACCTGACCCGCGCGCTCGCGCTCGAATGGGCGCAGGACGACATCCGCGTCAACGCGGTCGCGCCGACTTTCGTGCGCACCGATCTCACCGTGCCGATCTTCGGCAATCCGCAGATGCTGGAAAAGGTGATGGCGCACACGCCGCTCGGGCGGCTCCCCGAGGCCGACGACATCGCCGCCGCCATCGTCTACCTGTGCAGCCCGGCGGCGCGCTGCATCACCGGCGTCACCTTGCCGGTCGACAGCGGCTATCTCGCGAGGTAAGGACTCCAATGCAGCTGATCGAGCACGAGCAGAAGGGCCACAAGGGCGCGTTCTTCGTCGAGGAGGAGGGCAAGCGCCTCGCGGAACTGAGCTACACGATGGCCGGAACGAAATTGATCATCGACCACACCGACGTCGACGACGCGCTGCGCGGCACCGGGACCGGAAGGAAGCTCGTCGCCGCGGCGGTGGACTGGGCGCGCGAGGAGGAGCTGCTGGTGATGCCGCTATGTCCGTTCGCCCGCTCGGTGTTCGACAAGACCCCCGAATATTCGGACGTGCTCTTCCGATGACGAAGCAGCTCGTGTCGACCCGATTCCAGGTTGCATTGGCGGCTGCCGCGCTGGTCTGCCTCATGCATTCCGCGGTTGCGGAGGAACAGGCTTTCGGACGGAAAGGCGACCTCAAGAAAGTCTCGCGCACCGTCGACATCGACATGAGCGACGCGATGCGCTTTGCGCCGGCGGAGCTGGCGGTGAAACAAGGCGACACGGTGCGCTTCCGCCTGAAGAACTCGGGCAAGGTGATGCACGAGATGGTGCTTGGCACGATGCAGGACCTCGAGGCGCACGCGGAAGCGATGCGAAAGGACCCGCATATGCATCATCACGGCGCGGCGAGCATGGTCCACGTGGCGCCGGGGAAGACCGGCACGCTGGTCTGGCAATTCACGAACGCCGGCGAATTCAACTACGGCTGCCTCGTTCCCGGGCACTTCGAGGCCGGCATGGTGGGCAAGATCAGCGTCGCGCCCTAGGCGGGCCGCCGGATTGACCTTCCCATCGTGGGAAGGTTCACAATGGCATTCATGAACATCGGGCAGGCGTCGGTGGCTTCCGGGGTGTCGGCGAAGATGATTCGCCACTACGAGGAGATTGGCCTGGTCAGGCCGCCGCAGCGCAGCGTCTCCAATTACCGGACTTACTCGGGCAACGATGTCCACGTCCTGCGCTTCATCAAGCGCGCGAGGAGCCTGGGCTTCTCGGTGACCGAAATCAAGCAGCTCCTCGCGCTGTGGCAGAACAAGACGCGCTCGAGCGCCGCCGTGAAGAAGATAGCCCACGCCCACATCGACGAGCTGAAGCGCAAGATCGCCGAGCTTGGCTCGATGGTGCAGGCGCTGGAGCATCTTGAGCGCCACTGCCACGGCGACGAGCGGCCGGAATGCCCGATCCTCGAGCACCTGGGAGGCGTCTGATGGCGCTCGATCCGGTCTGCGGCATGACCGTCGATCCGGCAAAAGCCGCCGGAGAATTCGACTACAAGGGAACGAGGTATTACTTCTGTTCCAAGCACTGCGTGCACGCGTTCGGGACCGACCCTGAGCGGTATCTAAGCAAGAAAGCTGATGGCGTCCATGCTCGTCCTCGGCACGCGCAGCACGTGACGATGCCGGTGAACATTGCCCGGAAGCCGAAGACACCGGGATCGCAATACACCTGCCCGATGCATCCCGAAATCGTTCAGACGGGGCCGGGCTCGTGCCCGAAGTGCGGCATGGCGTTGGTGCCGATGGTGCCGGTCGCCGGCGCGGAGGAGGACAAGACCGAGCTGCGCGACATGACGCGCAGGTTCTGGGTGAGCGCGCTGCTGAGCGCGCCGCTCCTCGCTTCGATGTATTTCAGGTTTCCGCAGTACCTCGAACTGTTACTCGCCACGCCGGTCGTGTGGTGGGGCGGCTGGCCGTTCTTCCGGAAGTTCTGGCGCTCGCTCGAGAACCGCAGCCCGAATATGTACACGCTGATCGGCCTGGGCGTTGCGCTCGCCTACGTCTATAGCGTCGTCGCGCTATTCGCGCCGGGCCTCTTCCCGCACGAATTCCGCATGCATGGAGGCGAAGCGGTCGGCGCGTACTTCGAGGCGGCGGCCGTGATCGTCACGCTCGTGCTCCTCGGGGAGGTGATGCAGCTGCGCGCGCTGGGCGAGACGAGCCGCGCGATCCGCCAGCTCGTCGCCCTCGCGCCCCACAACGCGCTGCGGGTCGGGACGGACGGCCGCGAGACCGAAATACCGCTTGCGGAGGTCAGGGTCGGCGACCGGCTGCGCGTGCGCCCCGGCGAGAAGATCCCGGTGGACGCCGCGGTGCTGGAGGGCGCGTCTCAGGTCGACGAGTCGATGCTCACCGGCGAACCGACCCCGGTCGAGAAGAAGCCCGGCGACCGGGTGACCGGCGCGACCCTCAACGGCAAGGGCACGCTCGTCATCCGCGCCGAGCGGGTCGGCTCGGACACGCTCCTCGCCCGGATCGTGCACATGGTCGCGCAGGCGCAGCGCACCCGTGCGCCGGTGCAGCGCCTCGCGGACCTGGTCGCCGCCTACTTCGTGCAGGCCGTAATCGCCATCGCCGCGGCGAGCGCTTTTGCGTGGTGGTTCCTTGGCCCGGAGCCGCGGCTCGCTTACGCGCTGGTGAACGCCGTGTCGGTGCTGATCATCGCCTGCCCCTGCGCGCTCGGCCTCGCCACGCCGATCTCGATCACCGTGGCGATGGGCCAGGGCGCCCTCAACGGCATCCTTTTCCGAAACGCCGAGGCAGTCGAAAAGCTGCGGGAGGTCGACACGCTCGTGGTGGACAAGACCGGCACGTTGACCGTGGGCCGCCCGGAGCTCGTCGGCTTCGTCGTACAGGGGATCGACGAGCGCGAGGCGCTGCAGCTCGTCGCGAGCGTCGAGCGGGCGAGCGAGCATCCGCTGGCGCAGGCCATCGTGCGCGGCGCCGAAAGCCGCAAGCTCGCGCTGCAGCCGGTGGCGCATTTCCGTTCGATCACGGGGCAAGCCGCCGAAGGCCTGGTCGCCGGACACAAGGTCACTGTCGGCAGCGCGCTCGCGATGCAGGTCTTCGGCGGCGTGCCCTCGCCGCTTGCCGAGGCCGCAGACGCGTTGCGCGTGCAGGGCAAGGGGGCCGTGTTCGGCGCCATCGATGGCCGCGTCGCCGCGCTCGCCGCGGTGGCCGATCCGCTCAAGGAAACGACGCCGGATGCGGTGCGCCGGCTGAAGGACCAGGGGATCCGCGTGGTCATGGTGTCGGGCGACGCGCGCAAGACCGCCGAGGCGGTTGCGCGCCAGCTCGGCATCGACGAGGTCTTCGCCGAAGTCCTGCCCGAGCAGAAGCTCGAGCGGATCAAGGCGCTGCAGGCGTCGGGACGTTTCGTGGCCATGGCGGGCGACGGCATCAACGATGCGCCGGCACTCGCCCAGGCGAACGTCGGCATCGCCATGGGCACCGGCACCGACGTGGCGATCGAAACCGCGGCCGTCACCCTGGTCAAGGGCGACCTGCGCGCCATCGTGAAGGCGATGCGCCTGTCGCATGCCACGATGCGCAACGTGAAGCAGAACCTGTTCTTCGCCTTCGTCTACAACGCCGTCGGCGTTCCGGTCGCCGCCGGGGCGCTCTATCCGGTCTTCGGCCTGCTGCTCTCTCCGATCATTTCCGGCGCGGCCATGGCGATGAGCTCCGTGTCGGTCGTGAGCAATGCGCTCAGACTGAGAAAGGCAAAGCTCTGAAGCGCGGAGTTCCGGCCGCGTTGGGCGCGGCGCTCCTCTTCGGCGCGAGCACGCCGCTCGCGAAGCTGCTGCTCGGCGACGTCAGTCCCTGGCTGCTCGCGGGCTTGCTTTACCTCGGCTCGGGCATCGGGCTCGCATTGCTGCGCGCGCTGCGGCGCGCCGAGCGCTCGCGCCTCGCCGCGGGCGAGTGGCGCTGGCTTGCCGGCGCGGTCCTGAGCGGCGGGGTGCTCGGGCCGGTGCTCCTGATGTGGGGGCTCTCGCGCATGCCGGCCTCCGGCGCGGCCTTGCTGCTCAACGCCGAGGCGGTCCTGACCGCGCTCCTGGCCTGGTTCGTTTTCCGCGAGAACTTCGACCGGCGCATCGCACTCGGCATGGCGCTGATCGTCGCCGGCGCCGCCGTGCTGTCCTGGCCGGGCGAGGCGGGCATCGGCGCCATGGCTCCGGCGCTCGCGGTCGTCGCCGCTTGCCTCGCCTGGGCGATCGACAACAACCTCACGCGAAAAGTGGCGCTCGCCGACGCGCGCTACGTCGCCATGGTTAAGGGCCTCGCCGCCGGCGCGACCAATACGGCGCTCGCTCTGGCGCTCGGGGCGCAGCTTCCCGGGATCGCGGTCGCGGCAATGGCGGGCTTGCTCGGCTTCGCGGGCTACGGGATCAGCCTCGCGCTCTTCGTGCGCGCCCTGCGCGACCTCGGTACGGCGCGTACAGGAGCCTACTTCTCCACCGCGCCGTTCGCCGGCGCGGCGCTGGGTCTCGTTCTCCTCGACGAAACCGTGACCTGGAACCTCGCGCTGGCCGCGGTTCTCATGGCCTGGGGCGTGTGGCTGCACCTTACCGAGCGCCACGCGCACCTGCACGCGCACGAGCCCGTCGAGCACACGCACGAGCACGAGCACGACGAGCACCATCGCCATGCCCATGCCGACCCGGTGCCCGCGGGCATGCGCCATACGCACCGCCACCGGCACGAACGCCAGACTCATTCCCACCCGCATTACCCCGACTCGCACCACCGCCACGAGCACTAGGGCGAACGCGGCGAGTGGGTGAATCGGACTACGCAAGCGAGCCTTGCGCGTTACCGGGCGCCCTTAGCATGCGCCGACATGGCCTCTACCTATGTGCGAGTGATGAGCCGGCTGGGCGAGCAGGCCGGACTACGCGTATTCCGTGTCTTCGGGCGGCGGCTGCGTGCGTGGGCCGGCGCGGCGGCGCAGCGCATCGACTGCCGGCTGCTGCCGGAGCGCGAGGTGCTGGCGCTTTGCGCCGACCCGGCGCTCGACCTTGTGCCCTCCAAGGTGCAGGCGGCGTACCGGCGTGGCGACTTGTGCGTCGGCGCGTTCCAGGAGGGCGAGTTCGCGGGCTACTGCTGGTTCGCCCTGTCTCCCGCGCCCCATATGGACGGCGCCTGGCTCGAGTTTCCGGACCACGTCGTCTACACCTACAAGAGCTACGTGCGCCCGACGTTTCGCGGACGCGGGATCGCGGCCGCCCTGTACGGCTTCGCCGACGCGCATTTCCTCGAGCGCGGACGCACCCATGCGGTGCTCTGTGTCGAGTCGCATAACCGGCCGTCGATCGCCGCCGCGCGGCGCTGCGGCTTCGCCGAGGCGGGCTACGCCGCCTATGTCGCCGGCGGCCGCCTGCGTGCGTGGCGCTCGCGCGCGGCCGCGGGCTACGGGTTGCGCTTTTTCCTTCCCGAGTAAGCGCTCTGCCGTACGCGTTCGCCCATCCCGCCGCCGTCGTGCCGGTGGCGAAAATGCTGGGCGCGAGAGCGGTGCCTTCGGCGCTCGCGATCGGCGCCATGATCCCGGACGCCTGGTATATCGTGCCGCTCCTCGAGCGCGACCATGGCCACGAGCTGCCCGGCGCGCTCTTGTTTTGCATACCGGCCGGTCTCCTTGCCTACGCCGCCTTCCACCTCATCTTCAAGCAGCCGTTGCTCGCGCTGGCGCCGCGCTGGCTCGCGGAGCGCCTCGCGCCCTGGGCGACGCCGGGATTGCCGCGAGCGCGCTGGCATCGCGTGCTGCTTTCGTTGCTGGCCGGTATCGCGACGCACCTTGCGTGGGATGCCCTCACGCACGCCGAATACTTTTCGATCCTCGAGACGCCGGTAGCAGGCGGGATACGCCTGCACCAGGTGCTGCAGCACGCGAGCACTCTGCTCGGAACATGGTTCCTCGCCACCTGGATTCGCCGGAAGCTCCACGCCACGCAGCCGATCGCCGCTCTCGGCGCGCTCGATGACCGGATTCGCTATGCCGTGACGGCGGCGATGGTCGGCCTGCCGGCGGCCGCGTTCTTGATCGCGCTGCGCGCGTTCGAAGCGGAGCCCGCGCCGCTGGCGCTACGCGCCGCGGGGGTCACCGCCCTTTCCGCATTCGGGCTGCTGGCGCTGTTCTTCTCGGTCGGCTGGAAGCTCGCGCGCTAGCCCCAGACCTCGCGCGCGACTTCGACCACGCGCTCGAGCTTGCGCCACTGCTCATCCTCGCTCAGCTTGTTGCCGTGGTGCGTGCTCGAGAAGCCGCACTGCGGCGACAGGCGCAGGTTCTCCAGTGGCACGTGGCGCGAAGCCTCGTCGATGCGCCTCTTCAGCGAATCCTTGGGCTCGAGCGCGCCGGACTTGGTGGTGACGAGGCCCAGCACGACGTTCTTGCCCTTCGGCAGACGGCGCAGCGGCTCGAAGCCGCCGGCGCGCTCGCTGTCGTACTCCATGAAGAAGCCGTCGACGTCGGCCGAGAACATGCCCTCGAGCACCTCCTCCTGGTAGCCGCCCGAGGCGAACCAGGTGCTGCGGAAGTTGCCGCGGCAGGTGTGCATGGTGACGCTCATTCCCTTCGGCCGGCCTTCGAGGGCGCGGTTGATTGCCTGCGCGTAGGTGAACTGCAGGCTCGCCGGCTCGTCGCCGTTCGCTCGGAAATTCTCACGCACCTTCGGGTCGCAGAGGTACGAGAAGCCGACGTCGTCGAGCTGCAGGTAGGTGCAGCCCGCTTCCCCGAGCTGGCGGATCGCCTGGCGCCAGGCCGCGGCGGCGTCGACCCAGAACTCGGCGAGGTCGGGATAGACCTCGCGCGAGACCGCGTTGCGCCCGCCGCGGAAGTGGAGCGACCCCGGAGAGGGCATACAGAACTTCGCCGTCCTTTTCGTCGTCGACTTGAGGAAGGCGAAGTGGTCAACCATGATCGGCTTCGAGCAGCGCAGCCTGCCCGTTACCGTCGCCATGGGCGGCACGTCCTCCGCGGCGAAGGTCATGCCGATGGCCTGCTTGAGCGTGACGCCGTCGAGCTGCCGCATGAAGTCGAGATGCCAGTAATCGCGGCGGAATTCGCCGTCGGTCACCGACTGAAGGCCGACGGCCTCCTGCTTTGCGACTGCGGAGCGGATCGCGCGGTCTTCGACTTCCTTGAGGTTCGGGCTTTTCGCCTTGCGGGCGGCCACGAGCTCGCTCGGGCGCAGTAGACTGCCTACGTGGTCGGCATGGAAGGGCGGCTTCATGCGTCTATCCTACCCTTGGAGCGTATGCGGGCGGCCCTGCGCGGCAAACGCGTGACCGAGAAAGCCATGTTCGGCGGCGTGTGCTTCATGCTGCGCGATCACATGCTGTGCGCCGCAAGCCCGCGCGGCTACCTGTTCCGCGTCGGCAAGGAGCAGCACGCCGCGGCGCTCCAGCGTGCCGGCGCGCGGCCGATGGAAATGAACGGCAGGCGCTACGAAGGTTACGTGCGCGTAGACCCCGACCAGTGCGATAGCCGCGCGCTGCACTCATGGCTAGGGCTGGCGGAAAAGCACGTTGCCGCGCTGCCACCGAAAAAGAAGCGCAGATGAACTACCCGGGTGCCCGCAGGTCGGTGATCGAGCTGCGCGTCGGCACCAGCGGGCTGCCAGGAAGGTTGTAGCGCGGCAGCCGGCCTTGCCTTTCAACTTTCTGTCGAAGCAGTTCATCCTCGCGGCCCTTCGGCGTCGAGGTCGTTTCCCAGGCGAAGTGCGAGACGTGGATCGCGCCCGTGTCGTTGAGCGCGAGGTGCTCTCTCAGGCAGTGCTGTAGCGAGCGGTTCCAGGGGGTGTGGGCGACATAGACGCACTCCCTGCCGTCCCAGAGCGTGAAAACGCCCTGTGCGTCAGGGATTTCCCGGACACGTTCGGCGGTAAAGCGGCACTTGAGGCTCGCAACCCTCATGGACCTTACGTAGCATCGGGCGTGCCTAGTAGCCGGCCTGGAAGTCGACCAGGTTCGCCGGCGTCTCGCCGCGGCGCACCCGCTCGACGTTGTCGACGATCCTGGGAATCGCGGTGCGCGGCTCGGTGAGCGCGGCGGAGTGCGGCGTGATCGTGATGCCGGGATGGTTCCAGAGCGGGTCGCGCTCCGGCAGCGGCTCGGGCTCGAACACGTCGAGGTACGCGTGCGCGAGCCAGCCGTTGTCGAGCGCGCCGATCAGGTCGCGTGCGACGAGGTGGCCGCCGCGCGCGACGTTGATGACGCAGCCGTCGCGCCGCATCATGGCGAAAGTGCGCGCGTTGAGCACCCCGGCGGTCTCGCGCGTGAGCGGCAGCAGGCACACGAGCGCGTC
>Ga0070696_100000010_pt1 | contig 92507 bp, 76 predicted proteins | sample KBSK1253metaG_FD_65474 | JGI IMG/M metagenome (GOLD analysis project Ga0070696, IMG submission 65474) | Corn, switchgrass and miscanthus rhizosphere microbial communities from Kellogg Biological Station, Michigan, USA - KBS K1-25-3 metaG | ecosystem: Host-associated > Plants > Roots >... | reverse complement strand
TCGAGGTTGTCTGCTTCGCTCCAATTGATGTTGCTAAGCCGCTGTTCCCAACTGTCGCCGGGCGTCGGGCCTGTCTTGTCGATAACAAGTACCTGCAGGCCGTAGCCCGTCCCGTACTTGCCATATTCATTGCCAGTCAGATGGAAGTTGGCGCGGATGTTGTAAGTCGTGGCTAACACCTTCCACCAATCGCTAAAAGCGGGTCGGGTGAAGCCCATCGCTTCGCTTGCAATCGCAACGAGTCTGCCGCCTTGCTCCAAGCGTCTCAGCGCGCTTTCGACGTGTCGCGCACCGTAGATCATTCGGTTAGCACTCACGCGTCCTCCTGTTGCGCTGAATGGCGGATTCATTAGAACGGCGGTGGGTCTTATCTCTGAATCGAGCAGATCGTGAATGAATTCGGCATCTACCGCGTGTGTTTCGAATCCTAGTATCTGGTCGAGGAGCATGCGGCGGCGCGGGCTTATCTCGTTGCATACCACCCGAGCGCCGATAGCACGCGGCCATATCGCAAGGCTGCCTGTTCCTGCTGATGGTTCCAACACTATGTCAGTTGGTGAAGCATTCAAGAGTCGAGCGGCGATGTAAGAGAGTGCGGGCGGTGTTGAGAATTGCTGAAACTGTACCTGCTCGCGTGTTCGGTCTGCTTGCCTGGGCAATCGCTCGGTGAGAGGTCGCAAGGTCTGACTGAGCGCGTCGCTTACGCTCATTGTCATTAACTCGCTTGCCTTCGTTTCGAGTAACTTGTTGACTGCGGTTTCTGTCGCGTCGTATGCATCCCTCGCTGTGTAGGTGCCTCGCGCGCGGCTGCCGCCATACGCTTTGTCGGCAATCTCTGTAAGCGTTCGGTTGTTGACTGACTGACCGGTGAGCAAGCGCCGTTGAATTTCTTCAATCAGGCTCTCTGTCCCTGGAAGCAGGTCTGAATCGGTAGTGGCGGGTGATGTTGGCGGTTGAGAAACAGCAGTGATAGATTCTTGTCTGAGCATCGATTTTCTCCGTAGTCGTTGAAGGTCGGTGTTTTGGGCTAGAGGCGTTGGCGCGCTTTCTAGCCCGTTTGCGTTTTAGTACTCGCTTGGCAAAAGCAGCGTTGTTACGCTTCGGTCGGCTTCCGTGATGACCCAAAGCCTTTCGCCATTGCGTGTGCGATAGACGCTGAAGATTCGGAAACCGGCTTTGGCTGAGAAGTCGTTCTCTGTGGCGTCATCGGCGCAACACTCGCCCCAATCTCCGCGCGAGTGTCGAGCTAGAAACTCAAGGGGTGTTTGCTCTGAGCGTGTTAGAAGTTCCAAAGCGCCGGGCGTGGCAACGAGTCTGCCGAGCGCGAACAAGGGTTGTTTGATCTGCGATTGAGTCACTGACATGAAATCTCCTTTCGAGGGTTGGTCTAACTGGTCTCCGTTGTTTGGGCGGAGTTGTCCGTTAAAAAAAGGCTTTCTTAACTGCTTGTTCCCCTTAAAGGACAGAACCTGGCGGCGGGGCCTCGTGTGTCACCCGCAGGGCCGGAACGAAGTGGAGGACTCGCGTCGTAGTTTGCGCGAGTTGACACACGGGGTGCCGCAGGAAAGTCCGATAAAGGGGAGCAAGCAAAGAAACGAGAGTGACTACTGGTTAAGTCGAATTGAGTCAGTAGGTCCGTTCACGAATGCGAGCAGTGTCGCATCGTGTATAGAGGGTTAACAGCTACTTTCGGCGAGATTGAAACTCAGGCTACTTGCCAAGGAGATCCATCTTTGGCATGACATCGAATTCTGCTAAGATTTTAGCTTGTTTGATCCCACGGTGGCTCTCGGCTTCACTTGATATTCAAGCCTAAGCACACGAACAAGGATTCGTTCATGTCTAAACTTGAAGAGCTGCGGCCCAACGCGGCCCTAAGAGGTATTCTTCCTGACTCGCTGGTCACGGTCGTGAGCGTCCAGTGGTTCGGGTCGGAGGCCCTTGAGCTTACATATAAGACACCCGCTGGCAAGGTGGCGAATGAGCTGCTCTATCGTCACGACGAACCTCGGATAGAAATCGTAGAGCTGGGCCGGCCTTGGAGCTTCGATGGTGAAGGCAGCCTGTTTCGCCTCGTTTCCGAGGCACACCGCATTAGGCTAGCGCACCTATTCGATCCGGTGCTGGCTGTGCACACGTCGTTAGTCGATCCTCTGCCTCATCAGATCACTGCAGTCTATGAGGCGATGCTTACCCGACAGCCTCTGCGGTTCCTGCTCGCCGACGACCCAGGCGCGGGCAAGACCATCATGGCGGGTCTACTCATTAAGGAATTGATTGCACGTGGCGACCTTCAACGATGTCTTGTGGTCTGTCCTGGCAGCTTGGCGGAACAGTGGCAAGACGAGCTTAACCGTCGATTCCACCTCCCCTTTCAAATTCTGACCAACGACAATCTGGAAGCCGCTCGCACAGGCAACTGGTTTTTGGAAACCAATCTTGTTATTGCGCGCCTCGATAAGCTCTCGCGCAACGAAGACGTACAACAAAAGCTTCAAGCGCCTGATTGCCGCTGGGATCTGGTCGTCTGCGACGAAGCGCACAAGATGTCGGCGACGGTTTTCAGTGGCGAAATCAAGTACACGAAGCGCTACCGACTGGGCCAGCTCCTCTCGACTCTAACGCGACACTTCTTGCTGATGACGGCTACACCACACAACGGGAAGGAGGCAGACTTCCAGCTCTTCATGGCATTGCTCGATGGCGATCGCTTCGAAGGTCGGTTTCGGGATGGCGTGCACGCGGTCGATGTGTCCGACTTGATGCGTAGAATGGTGAAGGAGAACCTTCTCAAGTTCGACGGGACCCCACTCTTTCCTGAGCGCATCGCATACACAGTGCCTTATAGACTCTCGGAGACTGAGGCACAGCTATACAAAGCAGTCACTGATTATGTGCGCGAAGAGTTCAACCGCGTCGAGGCGCTCGAGAACGATAGGCGCGCGGGGACTGTCGGCTTCGCACTTACTATCCTCCAGCGGCGGCTTGCCTCCTCACCCGAGGCCATCTATCAGTCTCTGCGTCGCCGACGTGAACGCTTGGAAAGCCGGCTGCGCGAGTTGGAAGTGCTTCAGCGCGGAGGCCAAGCCATTTTGGTTCTTGCGGCTACGCTTCCAGGACTTGATGCCGAGGACGTCGACGATCTGGAAGACGCGCCGGACAACGAGGTGGAAGCCGCCGAGGAAGAGATCCTCGACCAGGCGACCGCCGCGCGCTCCATCGCTGAGCTAAAGGCGGAGATAGAAACCTTGAAGCGTCTGGAGGCGCTCGCTCTGGGCGTTCGTCGCAGCGGCGCAGATACCAAGTGGCGCGAGCTGGCGAGTCTTCTTAGCGAGATCTTTACCACTGTGTCCGCCGGGAATTCTGTCGCTGATCGGGTGATTCCGTACGGCGCTGGTGAGATTCCCCCTCCCACGCCTTCGCCGAACCAGAAACTGGTGCTCTTCACCGAACACCGCGATACATTGAATTACCTTGAGAGCCGCATCACCACGCTGCTAGGGCGTAAGGAGGCCGTCGTGATGATCCACGGCGGTATGGGTCGCGAAGAACGCAGGAAGGCGCAAGAGTCATTCAAGCATGACCCCGAGGTTCAGGTGCTGCTTGCAACTGACGCAGCCGGCGAAGGTATCAATCTCCAGCGCGCACACTTGATGGTCAACTACGATCTGCCGTGGAATCCAAACCGGCTTGAGCAACGCTTCGGCAGAATCCATCGAATTGGCCAGACCGAGGTATGCCATCTGTGGAATTTGGTGGCCGAAGAGACTCGCGAGGGCGATGTCTATCGTAAGCTGCTGGAAAAGCTGGAACAAGCTCGTCAGTCCCTCGGCGGCCAAGTTTTCGATGTGCTGGGCAAGCTTCAGTTCGAGGGGCGTGCTCTGCGCGACCTGTTGATTGAAGCGATTCGTTACGGCGATCGGCCGGAGGTGCGCGCGCGCCTGACGACCGTGCTTGAACACGCGCTCGACCGCGGCCAACTGCAGGATCTGCTCGAAGAACGGGCGTTGGCTCACGACGCCATGGACGCGAGCCGTGTTCATCGCATCCGCGAAGATATGGAACGCGCGGAGGCGCGCCGCCTTCAGCCGCATTACATCGAGTCCTTCTTTCACGAAGCCTTCCAGCGCCTTGGCGGATCAGCCAAGCAGCGCGAGCCGCGTCGCTACGAGATAACGCATGTTCCAGCTCCAGTTCGCAATCGCGACCGACTGATAGGGATCGGTGAACCAGTGCTGCCGCGCTACGAACGGATTGCATTTGAAAAATCGCTAGTAGCACCACAGGGCCAACCACTCGCCGCGTTCATTTGCCCCGGGCATCCGCTGCTGGACTCGGTTATCGATCTCACCCTGGAGCGACACAGGGACCTGCTAAGGCGCGGCGCTGTGCTGGTGGATGAGCGCGACCCCGGGACAAGACCACGAATTCTGTTCTACCTTAAGCATGCGATCCAGGATGCGAGCCTCACACGTTCAGGCGAACGCCGCGTCGTTTCCAAGCGGATGCTATACGTCGAACTGGACTCGGATGGCACAACTAAAAATATGCATTACGCTCCCTATCTCGACTACCGACCGTTATCAGAGGGTGAGCCGAGTGTGGACACGATCCTTGATCGGTCGGAATGCGAATGGATCACCCGCGATGTGGAGCAAAAGGCGCTGGGCTACGCGGTGTCTCACGTCGTGCCAGAGCACTTAAGCGAGGTGCGAAACGGCAAGCTTGCACTCATTGCCAAGACCGAGTCGGCGGTGAAAGACAGACTGACCAAGGAAATCACTTACTGGGATCATCGTGCCGAAGAGCTCAAGCTTCAGGAGCAGGCTGGCAAGCCGAATGCCCGGCTCAACTCGGGAGAGGCACGGAAGCGTGCCGATAATCTGCAGGGACGGCTTCAGAAGCGCCTTGAGGATCTTAAGCTCGAAGCGCAGATATCTCCGCTGCCGCCTGTGGTTCTCGGGGGCCTGCTTGTGATGCCGATAGGTTTGCTCGCCGCCATGACTGGCCGGGCGATTCCGGCTCCAACAGCGCCGATCGATACGCAGGTGAGTGCCGCGCGAGCACGCGCCGTCATCATGGAGATCGAGCGTACCCTTGGATACGAGCCGACTGACCGCGAGTTCGAGAAGCTCGGCTACGACATCGAGAGTCGCGTACCGGGCACTGGCAAGCTCCGATTCATCGAGGTAAAGGGACGCGCTACGGGTGCTGACACCATCACGGTTACCAAGAACGAAATACTGTATTCCCTGAACAAACCTGAAGACTTCATTCTTGCCATTGTGGAGTTCATTTCGAACGACGATCACCGCGTGCACTACGTGCGCAGTCCCTTCCATCGAGAGCCTGATTTCGGGGTGACGAGCGTCAACTACAGTCTAGCCGAGTTGATTGCGCGATCGGAGCATCCGGGATGAGGCCACCACACTACTTCGAATCTGTCCGTAGTAGAGCGGCCAAGCGCTGGGATCAATTAGAGAGCGACCCGGAACTTGCCGGCCCGTGGCACTTGCTCTTTAAACAAGTTCAAAGTCCACGGCATGTGTTGTCGGAGCTGCTTCAGAATGCCGACGACGCGCGGGCTACGACGGCTTTCGTTGACATCAAGGATGACGAATTCGTCTTTACACATAATGGTGAGGACTTCACCAAAGAACACTTCACGTCGCTATGTCGATTTGGTTACTCAAACAAGCGTGCATTGCACACAATTGGCTTTCGCGGAGTTGGATTCAAGAGCACCTTTAGTCTTGGCGAAGAGGTGAAACTGTTGACACCTTCACTATCGGTGCTTTTCCAAAGACAACGTTTCACGCAGCCAATTTGGGCCGAGTGCACAAGCTCGCCGCCTACACATACTGAAATACGAGTCGCAATAAATGATGAGCACCGTCGCCATCAGATCGAAAAGAATCTACAGGAATGGCTTAAGAATTCTTTGTCGCTCCTTTTCTTTCGGCACCTTCGCCGACTCCAGATCGGGGAGCACGAGGTCGAGTGGGTGAGTACAGGGCAGGGTCCAGTCCCCAACTCCGCTTGGATGGAACTGTCGACCTCGCCACCTTTGAAGTATTTGCTCGTGCGGTCGCCGGAGCAAGGTTTCCCCGCCGAGGCGCTCGATGAGATTCGACAAGAGCGAATGCTCTCGTCTGACGAAGAGACCGATTTCCCTCCGTGTCAGGTTGAGATAGTTTTGGGGATGAAGGGTCGGCTCTTCGTCATCCTTCCGACGGGCGTCGACACTCCGCTGCCGTTTGCATGTAATGCCCCGTTTATCCAAGACCCCGCTCGCGTCAAGATCAAGGAACCGGAGACATCACCGACCAATCGTTGGTTGTTACAGCGTGCCGGCGAACTGGCCGGCGAAACAATGCTTGCCTGGTTAAGGCGAACCGATCTGGACCTTGAGCAGCGGGCCAAGGGCTATGGTCTCTTCCCGGACGTTGACCGCGAAGACAGCTCGTTGGAAGGCGCCTGCGCAACAGCGGTCGAAGAGGCGTTCGACGATCGTATTTCAGAAGAGGCCTACCTATTGGCGGAAGATGGAGAACTCAAAGAAAAGCAGGCTTGTGTGGCGTTGCCCGTCGAGGTGTTCGACATCTGGTCGGCTGATCAGGCGACTGCGTTCTTGGACAAAGAGAGAAGACCAGCTCTTTGCCGACACGTCAGCGGGCATGATCGTGAAAAGCTTTGTCACTGGAATGTCGTGACGGAACTTAAGAAGGCCGACATCATAGCCGTCTTGGAGTCAAGCCATCCGCCGAAGCCCCAGACCTGGCGACAGATGCTGTCGCTATGGGTGTACATAGCAACTGGCCATCATTACTACGGCCATGGAGGTGTCCGGATCGTTCCCGCCCAGGGCAAGGAGGTGTTGTACGCAGCGAAGGAGGTAGTACGGCTCGGCGAGAAGAAGCTGCTTCAGTCAAAGGATGACTGGGAGTTCCTTGCGAAATACCTTCTCGTTTTGAACCAGAACTGGCTTCGTTTTCTTGCCGACCAGCGCCGCAATGCCGAGGAGCGCGGCGACCCTTCGCTAGGAGAACAAGTAAAAGCCGCCTACAGGGTTCTCGACGGTTTACGCCTTCAGAGCCCCAGTGAGATTAACGAGTTGTTCGAGCAAGTAGCTACCGGTGTCTTCGGTAAGGAGTGTTCCCTCGTCGACTGTGTGAAGCTCGCGCAAATCTCCGCCGCGTTGGGGGCGGCTGCAGGTGAGCATTTTAAGTTCGTGACGCGAGATCGATTCTTACGAGGTACAAATCACGGAGTCATCTTTGATAAGAGCACAAGGGTCGAAGGCCTTGTTGATGAGAAATGGGCTCAAGCCCACATGTTACACCCAGACTACTCGAAGGACTTTCGGTCTTGCGCCGAGTCAGAATGGACACAGTGGATATCGTCAGGGCGCGCCGGGCTACTTAGCTTTGTGCCGTTGAGACAGGTACAAAAGCGCGTTTGGGGCCGATCTGAGGTGCTAAAGATAATTAGAGAACGCGGATTCAAAGGAGAACCATACTATCGCTATGTCACCAACGAATTCTCCATCGACGATTGGGACTTCGACGGGGACCATTGGGTGCACTGGCGCGAAGCGGCAAAGGAGGATCCAGGTCTCTGGGGCCACATCGTTTCATGCATTCTAAGTCAGGCTCAGTACTATGGATCCAAGCGTGCGTCGGCGACGGTTTCTCAGATCGCAACCACGGGCAGCAAAGGATTGATTACTCACGACGCCCTGCTCGCGACATGGATTCTCAAACTCAGTGCGGTACCGTGCCTCCAAGACACGCACGGATTCTATCATCAACCCTCCGAGTTATTGTGTCGAACACCCGAGACCGAATCGTTGCTCGATGTTGAGCCGTTTGTTAACGCGAGGCTCGACACCGAAGCTAACCGACCGCTCCTGATCAAACTCGGCGTGCGAGATAAACCGACCGGACCGCACCGAATACTTGACTGTCTTCGAGCCTTAGCAAAGGCCGAGAAGCCGCCAGTGCACGAAGTTGAGAAATGGTATCGGAGGCTCGACCAGCTGCTTGATACTTGCTCGAGCGACGACTTCGCAAAGGTCAAACGAGCCTTCGCGACGGAGAAAATCATCTTGACGGCAACGGGAGGCTGGGCTCGCACTGCAGGGGTCTTCATAGTTGGAGACGAGGAGGATGCGCCTGGTGCCGCGACGGTTCTTCCGTCTGTACGTGATCTCACGCTTTGGAGAAAGGTGAGTGTCGAGGAGAGGCCAACTGCGGACTTGGCGATTGGCTGGCTTAAGACTCTGCCTTCTGAGAAGTCTCTGTCGGCTGATGAAAGTCGGCGAGTCGGCTCGTTGCTTTCACGCTATCCCGAGCGCATATGGAATGAGTGCCGACACTGGCTAAACCTTGCGGGCGAGTGGAGTCCGGTCGAAACCCTCGCGCATGGTATGAGCATGCAGTCGTTAGTCTCGTGGGCAAACCTATTTCAACCGATCAAACAAGGGGTTGCAGATCTACGACGCGTTTCTTCTGAAACTGTGGAGAAGTCTCCATTCTCAGATCTTCCGTCTCTTGCAAGTTGCATCGAAGATAGGTTTCAGAAACCGCTGATTGTTCCGGAGCCAGCTCAGCGAAAGCCGTGGTTGGAGCGCCTTGGGACGGAACTTTGCAGAATTCAACTCGACAATGAGAACGACACTATACGTATACGTCAACTTGCGGCTCGTCTCGCACACACTCAATGGCAGCACTCGTCGGTCCTGGAGACGGTTCCATACATAGATGGTAAGCCAGCAGGAACGGCCCGCCGCGTTGACGTGCTCTGGAAGGATACGTTCCTTTATGTAGAGGATCGGCCCATAGCAAGGCTCGCTAGGCCCGTGGCACAAGAACTAGGTCGTGTTTTCGATCGCCGCGAGATCCAGGATGCGTTGAAGATATGTTTCGAGCGTTCGCCCGATTTCGTGTCGGAGTATCTCGAGGACAGTTTCAAGCTTGTTCCCTCCAATGAACTCGATAGTTCCCAAAATGGGCTGAGCCACGGGGTTGATTCTTCCAGCGAAGTTGAGTCGGGTGATACTGCATCGTCGGGCGCGCCTGTTACGGAAGTAGTGACACCATCAAAGGGCGATGGAAGTGGCAGTGAGACCTCTTATGATTTGGTCGAGGAATTTGACGAGGACGTGGATAGCGAAGAAGAGGATGCCGGTGAGGCAGGTTCTACACCAAGAGTACCAAGAACTTCATCAAAGCCTTCAAAGCCAACGCTGATTGAGCGCTTCGCCCTAGCGCTTGGCTATTCGAAGGACGGTGCGGACCGCTTCTATCATTCAGACGGAAGTTGGATAGCGAAGACAAGTGACAGCGCCTTCCCCTGGGAAAGACGTTCGGCTTCTGGAGAATTGCTCTGTTACTTCTGGCCGAAAGAACACTGTCTCCGTAGGGAGCCATTGCAGGTGGAGGCAGATGTGTGGGCACTTTGCGAAAACTTCCCCGAGCTCTACGCGCTCATATTATTGGACATCGATGGTCGGCCCGTTGAGATCTCAGGGCGCCAACTCGGCACGATGTGTTCAGCGGGAGAGCTGACGCTTCACCCAGCGACGTATCGGCTAGTGTATGCTGAAGACCACGCACCGTGAATATTGGGATAGGGACAATACCCACAGATGACTTCAACCTTCGTCGCCAATCGCAACGAACTAGAGGAGGCCTTCAAGACCCTGCGAAAGTTCTTGAAACGCAGGACAGATATCGAAGTCGTGCTCACCTTCGACAATGACCGGCTCGCAATCGACGCCAACGGCATTACTGTCAGGGCATCAGGAACGGGCTCGCTTCACGGGCAAGCCTACGTCAACTGGCGCTCGCTGGTGGGCCTCGCAACGATAATGCCGGAGGGCGATGCGGTCCTAGTCAAGGTCGAAGCCAGCCAGTTGATAATCGGGACAACGATGATTCGTTGCATCTGGCAGGAGTCAATCATAAGACTCATCGAGTACCCGATGGATGCGCCAGTGCTGATGACGCTTCAATTGAAAGATAAGTACACTGACGAGGAGATAGTCCGGTCGGGATTGTTAGAGAAGGTCTGGGAAGCCGAGCGGCAAATGGACGAGATGATAGTTCAGTCGGCTACTATCCTGCGCCCGCTCGGAATCGAAATTGGGGATGTTCGTACGCTTGTGGAGGTCGCCATTCACGGAGACAAAAAGGAATGAACGAAAAAGCAGCGGTAATGAGATGAGCCTCTTCGAAGACACTAACCCAACAGCCTTAGAAGAAGTCACTCGGGCGAATATGAAGCGCACAAATGAACCGGCATTATCGAAGGCGGCTAACGTTCCCTTGACTTCAGAGCCTCCATTCATCTGGCCTGAACCGCGAATCCTTGAGGGGTTGTGTTCATATTCAACTGAAGTCCCGTTCGACGACGCGATTCGCACAGCGGACGCGTTATTCGGCACGCTTGTTTCGCCTAGTCGAAAGGGTATTCAGGTCTTGGAATCATGGCTGGATCGAAATGAGAAGTTTCAGGCTCGACTTGTCGTCGCTGTTTACCCGACGTGTCAAACTCGCGAGGAGGATTTATCGCGCCTTGCATCGATGGCAGAGAAGTTTTCGGATCGTCTCGAGTTCCGAATCAAGCCATACAGATTCGTAACTGATAGACCGTCGAACTTCCTCGTGATCGTTAAGCGTGTCGCGGGCGATGCATATTTAGTCTTTGGTTCGAGTGAGAATCTTGGTTTTGATCCGAGATCTGATGGAAGAATCAATCTTGTCTTTCGCGGTGACGCTGTACTCGTCGAATACGTCAAGAGGTACTTTGACTGGCTTTGGTTCAAGTCGAAAAGACTTACTGCTGAGGGTGTGACCAGGATACCTTCCCTCGTTTTACCTGAGGGCAGTTCGGAAGGGGAGCGGCGATGGCAAGAGTATCTCAATCTTTACCGGGACGAGTCCCTAGAACAGGTCGAGAAGGATGAAACAGTTCAGGTTGATTCTGACACAGGCGATGTCATAGTAGCTTCCAGCGACGGTCAAACAATCACTCCTCCTAGCGAACGCATAGGCCTTTCCAAACTCGACGTTATTGCAGAACGAACAGCTCGGTTATATGAACAAGGATGTCTGGTCAGTATTGACAAACTCAGTCGGATTCCACCACTTGATGCTCCGCTTGATCCGAGCCTCTTCGGTGATTCGGCCGAGCTTGAGAAAGGCAACGTGAAGCGCAAAGTGAGCATGCGCATCTCTATTATCGACAAAGGCATCCTTAAGGAGATTGAGAAGCGACGTCAGGCCCTGCGAGGGCTTCTAAACAAGTTTACCTTTGGCCTCGCTGATAACATGCGGTGGATGCCGAATTCTGCGAGACCCTTTTTCGAGTCTGAATTGAAACGCATAAACGAAGAGGGTCAGTCGCTTGTGGCCGATTTGCTAAAGGGAGACGCTGGCAGTTATGTCAAGAACAAGCAAGAAGCGCTCACTTCCGACATCAACGGGATGTATCGTGAACTAAATGCCCAAGGCTGTGTTTCAGAAGATGTCGTTAAGAAGGTAATGAAAGAATTGGAAGAGCGGCTCACGAAGGCACAGTCTGCCAACTTCATGCCCATGCTGACCTACTCGAATATTACTTTCAATTCAAAATCGAGTACGTTTGCGTCACCCTGGGGGCAGGCGTATTCGATGCTGTCCGACATTGTTGAGTTCCCACGTAAGGCGATGACCGATGCATTCTTCCTCCGAGGAATGAATGTGCCGGAAGACGAACTGATAGACGCAATGAATGTAGCCAACGACGCTATCGTCCGTGATCGCGAGACTCGCAAGATCAAGGCGCGATGCGAGACCGAGCTAGAGTTAGTCCTTCAGATTCGTGATTCTTCCATTGATCCGCGAGCGAAATGCGAACTCCTTTGGCGAGTGATCGACTTCGATGATTTTGGTTCAATCGCCGGCTCACTTGCTGAGAAAGAGAAGAAGGAACCAAACGAAGACCGGCCTTTGGCGTCACCCGCCTGAAGATCGGTCTAAGAGAACTATTGACGAACATCGACCAACCAATCTTAGGGGGTAACAATGCAGACTGACGAGGAAACCGAAGCCGGTGGCAGCGACAACTGGTTTGAGGATGAAACGGGCGACGCAGACGATTTTCAGATTAAGGAATACGACATAACGGCTTCGCCCAACGACTTCAATACATCGACTATGTTCAGCTTCATTGAATCTGGCGCGGTCAAGATACCAGGGTTCCAGCGAAACTATGTCTGGGACATGAAGCGGGCCTCAAAGCTTATTGAGTCAATGATTATTGGTTTGCCGATCCCTCAGATTTTTCTTTATGAAGAGGGACGCAACAAATTTCTGGTGATCGATGGGCAGCAACGCTTGATGTCAATCTATTATTTCATCAAGCAGAGGTTTCCTCGAAAGGAAAAGCGCTTTGAGTTGCGTCGAATCTTCGATGAAAAAGCGACCATTCCTGAGGAGGTTTTGCACGATGATGTATTCTTCGTGAAGTTCAACCTTCAGCTCACAGAGCGACTTCCGAATCGTCCCAATCGACTCAATAGACTCAATTACGGAACGCTTGGTGACATGAAAACGACATTTGACCTTCGTACCGTCCGCAATATCATCATCAAGCAAAACGCCCCAGATGCGGAGGAGGATGATTCATCTTCGATCTACGAGATATTCAACCGCCTAAACACAGGTGGGATCAATCTGAAACCTCAGGAGATACGAACTAGTCTATATCACTCCGCTTTCTATGAGATGCTCTACCGGATCAACTTAGACCAGCGCTGGCGCGATCTCTTAGGGGTTCCCGAGCCTGACCTTCATATGAAAGACATCGAAATTCTATTGCGTGCATTCGCGATGGTTATATGGGGCGACCAGTACAAACCATCAATGACTAGGTTCCTCAATCTCACCTCTAAGCGAACAAAGTCGCTCTCAGACGAAAAGGTTGAGTATCTCGAAAAGCTCTTCTATGCATTCCTGGATGCATGCGCTGCGTTACCCGCAAAAGCCTTCTTCGGCACCCAAGGCTCCAGAGTCAATGTGTCCTTCATAGACTCGGTATTTGCAGCACAATGTAGCGCGGCTTTTGCCAACAACTCACTCGACGTGCCGGCCATTGACCCCGATAAATTGCAAATGCTCAAAGCCGATGACGGATTTGTTTTCGCGGCAAGATTTGAGACCGCCAGCGCAGCAAATGTGGCCAAACGGCTTGAGAGGTCGAAAGCCATCTTGCTCGGATGAGACAATGCCATCGGACATAACACTCATTGACACTCTCTTCAGAGAGCAAAAAGAGCTGGCTGGCTTTCTGCAGGTACAGGGCCAGCTGTCGTTTTCACAGAACGTAGAGGCGTTCCTAAGCAAGACTCTCCTGCTTTCGATCGCGAGTTATTTTGAGAGTAGGATCACGAATACGATTACGGATTATGCGGCACGCGTGTCAAACGCCGACGAAGCACTCACTTCTCTAGTTCGGATCAAGGCGATCGAGCGGCAATATTTCACGTATTTCCAATGGCGTGAAGGTAACCGCAGTGTGATGCCGTTCTTCGCGATGTTTGGGACTTTACTAAGAGATTCCGCCAAACTTGACCTCAAGGAGCCGGAGCTAGCGCGAGCCGTTGCCGCATTTTTGCAACTTGGCGATATAAGGAATCTTTTGGTTCATGAAAACTTCGCTAGCTACCCGCTGGAGATGACTTCGGACGAAGTATATGGGCTATATGTTGAGGCTTTGAAATTCGTCTCTTACATAGAAGCCAAACTAAATCCGACGCCGGTCGTTGCGGCGCTGTCAGAGGCATGAAGAAGAAACTCATCGAAGTGGCATTGCCGCTCGACGCGATCAATAAGGCTTCGGCGCGGGAGAAGTCGATTCGTCACGGGCATCCGAGCACGCTGCATCTGTGGTGGGCGCGGCGGCCGCTGGCGACGGCAAGGGCTGTGATCTTCGCGCAGATGGTGGACGACCCGTCGGCGCATCCGGATCTGTTTCCGACTGAGAAGAAGCAGGAGAAGGAGCGGCAGCGGTTGTTCCGAATCATCGAGGACCTCGTGTTGTGGGAGAACACCACCAACGAGAAGGTGCTCCAGCAGGCGCGAGACGAAATCTGGCAGAGCTGGCGTTACACGTGCGCCGAGAACGCCGACCATCCACGCGCCAAGGAACTATTCGACCGTCACAAGCTGCCTGCTTTCCACGATCCGTTCGCGGGCGGCGGATCGTTGCCGTTGGAAGCGCAGCGGCTCGGGCTGGAGGCGTATGCGAGCGACCTCAATCCGGTGGCTGTGCTCATCAACAAGGCGATGATCGAGATCCCGCCGAAGTTCGCAGGCAAGCCGCCGGTGAACCCCGATGCGCAGAAACAAAAAGAGCAGATGGACAGGAGCTGGCGCGGCGCGCAGGGTCTCGCCGAGGACGTGCGCTACTACGGCAAATGGATGCGCGACGAAGCCGAGAAGCGCATCGGCCACCTCTACCCCAAGGTAGAGATCACGGCGGCAATGGCGAAGGAGCGGCCGGACCTGAAAAAGTACGTAGGCAAGAAGCTCACCGTGATCGCCTGGCTCTGGGCGCGCACGGTGAAGAGCCCGAACCCGGCTTTCGCGAACGTCGATGTGCCGCTTGCGTCTACCTTCATGCTCTCCACCAAGGCAGGGAAGGAGGCGTATGTCGAGCCGGTGATCGAGGGCGGCGGTTACCGCTTCACGGTGAAGGTGGGCAAGCCGAAGGACGCGGAGACTGCGAAGAACGGCACTAGAATTTCGCAAGGAAGCTTCCGATGTCTAATTTCGAGCGTCCCGATCAGGTACGAGTACATCGATGATGAGGCCAATGCTGGACGAATCGGGGAACGGTTGATGGCAATCGTCGCGGAAGGCGAGCGTGGCCGAATTTACGTGTCGCCGACGACAGAGATGGAAGTCATCGCACGCGCTGCTCGGCCGACTTGGAAGCCCGACGCACCAAGCCGTGGGACCTGGGCAAGCAACGCGCAGGGTCGCCGCTATGGTTTTAGGACGTTCGGCGACTACTTCACTCCCCGCCAACTTGTCGCGCTAACGACTTTCTCCGACCTAGCACAGAACGCACGAGAACTGGTGAAGCAGCACGCGCTGGCTACGGGATTGCCTGACGACGGCATAGCCTTGGCTTCCGGAGGGACCGGCGCCGCTGCCTATGCCGATGCCATCGCAACGTATTTGGGAATCACACTAGACAAGGCGGCTGACTATAACTCGACAATCTGTAGATGGATTTCCGCAGGGGAAACTCTTCGAAACACCTTCGGACGACAGGCACTCCCTATGACCTGGGACTACTGTGAAACCAACACGCTTGGATCGGCGACAGGAAGTATTGATAGCGGAATCGGCCAAGTCGCAAAGGCGCTCGAGGTGATTGTCCCGGGCTCGGACGGTGAGGCATCCCAATGTGACGCCCAAAGCGTTTCAGTTAGCAATCGAGTTGTCTCAACGGATCCGCCGTACTACGACAACATTGGTTACGCAGACTTGTCAGACTTTTTTTACGTCTGGTTACGCCGAGCTCTAAAGCCGGTCTTCCCTGAGCTTTTCACAACATTAGCTGTGCCCAAGGCGGAGGAACTGGTCGCCACGCCGTACCGGCACGCGAGTAAGGAAGAGGCGGAGGCCTTCTTTCTCGATGGCATGACACGCGCGATGCACCGCTTGGCAGAGCAGGCGCACTCGGCCTTTCCGGTCACTATCTACTACGCTTTCAAACAGACCGAAAGCGACGAGATAGATGGCACCGCCAGCACGGGCTGGGATACCTTTCTCGAAGCAGTGATCGACGCCGGTTTCGCTATCACCGGCACTTGGCCAATGCGGACCGAGCGCGGAGCTCGGTCCACTACGAACACTCTTGCCTCCAGCATCGTCCTCGTATGCCGCCGACGAGCGATGAACGCGCCCACTGCCACGCGGCGAGAATTCGTCTCCGCGCTCAAGGTCGAGCTGCCAGTGGCGCTTGCCCACGTGCAGCGGAGCAACATCGCGCCGGTGGATCTCGCTCAAGCCGCCATTGGACCAGGCATGGCGGTCTACACCCTATATGCCCAGGTGCTCGACGCCGAGGGCAAGCGGCTCAAGGTGCGCGATGCGCTTGCACTCATCAATCAGACCCTCGACGAGGCGCTGGCCGAGCAGGAGGGCGACTTCGACGCCGACAGCCGCTGGGCGCTCGCGTGGTTCGAGCAGTCGGGCTTCGTCGAGGGCGAGTACGGCGTGGCAGAGACGCTCTCCAAGGCCAAGAACACCAGCGTCGCCGGAATGGAGAATGCGGGCATCCTGGCCTCGAGTCGGGGCAAGGTGCGCCTGCTGAAACCAAGCGAGCTGCCTGCCGACTGGGACCCGACGACGGACGCGCGCCTCACGGCGTGGGAGATGGTCCACCACCTAATCCGCTCGCTCGAAGCAGGCGGCGAGGGTGCCGCGGGAACGCTCGTCGGCAAGCTGGGCAGCAAGGCCGAGATCGCCCGAGAGCTGGCCTACCGGCTCTACACCTTGTGCGAGCGCAAGAAGCGAGCGGCGGAAGCGCTGGCCTATAACGGTCTAGTGCAAAGCTGGCCCGAGATCACCCGCCTGGCTCGCGAAGGCAGCAAGCCGAGAGAGTCGCAGGCCGAGCTGTTTGACGGAAATGAGGAATAACCTATGGCGATCACCAACCACGACCGCGTCGGCAAGGCGCTTGAATTGCTAAACAGCGGACTGATGCCGTTCTTCGAGCGCGAGCTAACAGCGGCTCTCGGCGATGACTGGCAGCAGCAGCTCAGGTCTCGGCTTGACGACAGGCTGTTCGGAACAAGCCGCCAGGAAAAGATACTGGACTGGGATACGCAGCGAATCCTATCGGTGATGTGGAACGAGTGGAACAGCGTGTTCAACAAGACACTTGGGCAAGCTGAGCGCACGTTGGTCAGCGAGCTCCGAGAAGTCCGCAACAAGTGGGCGCACCAACAGACTTTTTCAAGTGATGACGCTTACCGCTCCCTCGATTCGGCGGGAAGGTTGCTGACGGCGGTCTCTGCATCGCAGGCCGACGAGATCGAGAAGATGAAGACTGAGCTGCTGCGCCTGCGCTTCGACGAGCAGGTGCGCGGCGAAAAGCGCAAGAGCGCCGGCACGGCTATCGAGAGCGCGGCGGTAGGCGGCCTCAAACCGTGGCGCGAGGTGGTGACACCGCACAAGGATGTGGCAAGCGGCCAATATCAGCAGGCCGAGTTCGCCGCCGATCTGTGGCAGGTGCATCTCGGCCAGGGGACGGACGAGTACAAGAACCCCGTCGAGTTCTTCCGACGCACCTATCTCACTGAGAGCCTCAAGGGGATGCTGGTCGGCGCGGTGCGGAGGCTCGCCGGGAAGGGGGGCGACCCAGTAGTGCAGCTCCAGACCAACTTCGGCGGCGGTAAGACGCACTCGATGCTGGCGCTCTATCATCTGTTCTCCAGCATCGCGCCTGCGGAGCTAGCGGGTATCGATGTAGTGATGCAGCAAGCGGAAGCTAAGTCACTGCCTACCGTTCGTCGTGTGGTGCTGGTCGGGAACAAGATCTCGGCTGGCAGCCCATCTAAGAAGCCCGACGGCACGGTCGTGCGAACGCTTTGGGGAGAACTCGCCTACCAGCTCGGCGGGAAGAAGGCGTTTGCCCGGATCAAGGCTGACGACGAGAAGGCTACGAGCCCCGGCGACGTGCTACGCGAACTCTTCGTGGAATACGGCCCGTGCATGATTCTGATCGACGAGTGGGTTGCTTACGCGCGGCAGCTCCACGACCAGAGCGACTTACCAGCGGGCGGCTTTGAGACGCAGTTCACCTTCGCGCAGGTATTGACCGAGTCGGCGAAGCTCGCCAAGAACTGCCTATTGGTGATCAGCCTGCCGGCGTCGGACACGGGCGGCTCTCCGCACACTCAAGCCGACGATGTAGAGGTGGGCGGCCAGCGCGGACGCGAGGCGCTTGACCGGCTTCGCAATGTGGTTGGCCGAGTTGAATCCTCATGGCGGCCAGCCAGCGCTGAAGAGGGATTCGAGATCGTGCGGCGACGTCTATTCGAGCCGATGTCCGAACCAGCCCAGTTCAAAGACCGGGATGTGGTGGCGCGGGGCTTTGCCGACTTTTATCGATCGCAACAGGCGGAGTTCCCGCCCGAATGTCGGGATTCTGACTACGAGAAAAGGATAAAGGCTGCGTATCCAATCCACCCGGAAATCTTCGATCGACTCTACAACGATTGGTCGACGCTAGTGAAGTTCCAACGTACTCGTGGCGTCTTGCGGTTGATGGCCGCAGTGATCCACAGCCTTTGGGAAAAGGGAGACAAGAACCCGCTCATCCTGCCGGCGAACATCTCGATTGACGACCCGCGAGTGCAGTTTGAGCTGACGCGCTACCTCTCAGACAACTGGGTGCCGGTGATCGAGAAGGACGTGGACGGTCCGAGCTCGCTCCCACTGAGGCTCGACAGCGAGGTGCCCAACCTTGGCAAGTTCTCGGCGTGCCGGCGCGTGGCGCGTGCAATCTACATGGGTTCTGCGCCCCTCACCCAAGCGGCCCATCGAGGACTTGAAGATCGACGGGTCAAGCTCGGTTGCGTGATGCCGGGCGAGTCACCGGCCGTCTTTGGGGATGCGCTGCGGCGGTTGGCCGCAGCGGCGACTTATCTCTACCAGGACGGTCCACGCTACTGGTACTCGACACAGCCAACTGTGACCAAGCTGGCGGAGGACCGTGCCGATCAACTCAAGCGTGATCCCGACAAGGTCGTGCACGAGCTGGACGAACGCCTGCGGGCCGATCTGCGTAGGGCGGGTGACTTCAGCCGCATCCATCCGATGCCACAGTCTGGCCAAGACGTGCCAGACGATCTCGACGCGCGGTTGGTCGTGCTCGGCATCGATCATCCTTACACCAAGGAGCCAGCGAGCGCAGCGGAGGCCGCCGCGAAGGCGATCCTCGAAGCGCGCGGCAACACGCCTCGCCTCTACCGCAACACGCTCGTCTTTCTCGCCGTTGACAAGACTCGGCTGCAGGACCTCGACGAGGCCGCGCGACGTTACCTCGCGTGGGAGTCAGTGCTGGCCGAGAAGGAGCAACTCAATCTCGACCCGCAACAAGTGAAGCAAGCTGAGACTCAGAAGGCATCCGCTCATGGCGCGGTTACGGCGCGCATCCCAGAAGCGTACCAATGGCTGCTAGTGCCAGTGCAGACCTCGCCGCAGGCTGTGGTGGAGTGGCAGAGCTTCAGGCTCTCTGGTCAGGACGCCCTCGCGGTTCGTGCCAGCAAGAAGTTGAAGAGCGATGAGATGCTTATCACTGGTTTCGCGCCCTCGCGTCTGAGGATGGAGTTGAATGGCGTGCCGCTCTGGCGGGGTAAGCATGTCGGAATTAAACAGCTCATCGAGGACTTCGCGAGCTATCTATACCTGCCTCGACTCAAAGGGCCAATGGTGCTGCTCGAATCAATCCGTAGCGGCGTGTCGCTGCTGACGTGGCAGCAGGACGGGTTTGCATACGCTGACAGCTACGACGAAGAGGCCGCGCGCTATCGCGGATTGCGTGGGGGACAGCATGTCAGCATTTCGGATGACCAAGTGTCGGGGCTGCTGGTGCGATTTGACGTTGCCCAGAAGCAACAGGAAGCCGAGATTCAACCCGCTCCGGTTGTGACGGGTGGAGACGCTGGCTCTGGCAAGGCAAGCGGGGCAACGGGCGGCGATTCGGCAACCGCAAAGGGCGGCACCACGACGCCCGAACCCGCGCCCAGACCAAGGCGTTTTCACGGGACGGTTACCCTCGAACCCACCCGCGTGGGCCGCGACGCGGCTCGGATCGCGGACGAAGTAATCGCGCACCTGGCTGGCCTGGTTGGATCGAAGGTTTCGGTGACGCTCGAGATCGAGGCTGAGATCCCGGGCGGTGCGCCGGATACCGTGGTGCGAACGGTGACTGAGAACAGCCGTACCTTGAAGTTCACGAGTCACGGCTTCGAGAGTGAGTGACTTCTACCGTAACCGAATTGCGGACTTGTCGACCGGAGCTCAAGGCTGTCTTAGCGGCCGCAGAAGAGGAGGATGATAGCGTTGGCAACTACTACGCCGAGCCAACCCATTCGCCTGCTGATTTTGATTCTCTATCTGGCCGCTTTGTTCTTTGCATCAAAGGTGGCTCTTGGTTCTTGGCTGCCACCGTCTACGGAGAAAGGCTTATGGTTCTACTCAGGGATCGCAGCACTGTTGCTTGGCAACCTCTTAGTGACGCCTTTCTACCATAAGCCAGCAGATGCCTTATCGTACGCAGTAGCTGCGGGCATAGGTTTGTTAGCAGTCAACCTCCCGTCCCAGCACCAGTACACCAGCTTTGATCGATCTCTATGGTTAACCGCGACTTGCTACATTGGTGTGGTACTCGTCGCGAGCGTGCTCTCGATAGCACTCAAAGACTCTTCGCGCAGTTCACTAAAGAAGTCGTCAGAGTCGTTGAGGCTGGTGGCGGACGCAATAGGCGGCCCGAAGGCCGTCTTCTCGGCGGTCTTCCTTTTTGCCCTAGTCACATTTCACCGAGACGTGCCCCGCGAGTACCTCATCATCGGTTTAGCTTGGGCGGTAATCGTCACCATCCAGCCCTTGGAAGCGCTTAGCATTCTCCTCAAGCGACTGTGGAGATTGTGGAGAAACGGACCTGCTGCCCAAGAGGTTGGTGAGGTTGTCGGACATCAAATCCCGAGTGTCGTCCTAATTCGTCAGCAAATCGATAGCTCGGTCGTCTTCGGGGACCTTGTAGTCGTGCGTGGCGATTCTGGCGAGCCGGGCTTGGCTATGGTACTCGACCAAGTTGGGTTTGCTGAAGGCGCGTGGATTAGGGCCTTCCATCTCCCTATACCCGCGCCTGTACGAGACCTCATCCAACGATCTAGCTCAGTCAGCGATGAATCAAAAGGCCTGGCTACGCAAATTGACCTAGCCGACTCTTCAAGGCGCCAAATTACTGATGGGGCCTGGACTGGCAAGGATCGGTTGGTTGGACTTGTCACGCAGGATACGGATATCTCGCGTCTCAGAGTGGAGCTTGTACGTACAGACCTCGATCTCGAAGAGGGCCGTCTTGTCGAAGTGAATATCGGCCCTAATAAGGTGCTCTATCAAGTCATCAATGGTTTAACAAGGGAGGAAATCGTTCAGCAGAAGAACAAGAGGGGATACGTACGTGGCGAGGCTAAGAAGATAGGTCGCTGGCGTGATGAACTGCGGCGCTTTGAAGCTGTCAGATGGATCCCACAACCGAATGCGCCAGTGTTCCTTGTTGAGCCAGAGTCACCGGAAGCCGACAGGTCAGCGATCGGCCATTTCCCTGGAACCTCCTATCCAGTTAGTGTTGATGTGCACTGGCTCGTCACGCACAATGCTGCCATCTTAGGCATTCTCGGCGCCGGTAAATCATTCCTCGCTCTGGAATTGGTAGAGCGAATGATTGACGCTGGAGTGAAGGTAATCTGTCTTGATCTGACGAACCAATACGCCAAAGAGCTGAGTCCTTATTATGATGCTGATGCAAGGCGACCGGCAATCGAGAAGCTTCAGGCGATTGGTGCGGCAGGAAAAACGTTGGTGAACCAAAATGTAGAGGAGGGTGGAAGCATCAATACTTTCTCACTCGCAGTAAGGACTGTTCTGAAGGGATTCCTCAAAGAGAATGAGGCATGTAGACTACTTATATTCAACCCAACGGAGTTCGAGGTATGGCGCCAGGACAGCAGACCCTTCAAAGATAACGCTTCAATGGCATCGTTGACGCCGACCGAAATCACCCGGATCTTTGCCGAATCCGCTCTTGAGGTGTTACAAGCGCAAGGGATGACTGACCTGGCGAAATGCTGCCTTGTTCTCGAAGAAGCGCATTCTCTGATTCCAGAGTGGAACTCAGTTGCGAGCGAGGGAGATAAGGTTGCAACAAACGGAACGGCAAAAGCCATTTTGCAAGGCCGTAAGTATGGCCTTGGCTGCCTTGTCATAACACAAAGAACCGCGAACGTCACCAAATCAATCCTGAACCAGTGCAACACGGTTTTTGCCCTTCGAGTGTTCGATGCTACAGGAATGGACTTCCTGAAGAACTACGTAGGTGAGGAATACGCAGGCGTTCTATCAACGCTAGAGGATAGACACGCAGTGGCTTTCGGACGTGCTTCCTCTTGCAGCAACCCTGTGCTAATACGCTTAAATGACCGCAAAGACTTCCTAAGCGTGTTCCGAGGAAAGGGAGCTAATGCGGACGGAGTGCGCGCCGAAAGCGATCCCGGAGACGTTCCCAGTGTAAGTGTTGACATCACGGAAGGCGTCAAAGAAGGTTCGCAGACTGAAGAGGCGGAGACATAGCGTCACAGGTGATTCCGCCTGTAACCTCTCCAAAGAATACCCGGCTGTGAGTGCCCTCGTGGATCACCGAAGCTCTTCCTCCTACCGTTCAAGCCTGACGTAGAGCTTGACCGCTTTCATTTCGGCGCACTTTGACGTGACGATCGCGAAGGATTGCGTCGAGCGCTCACGTACATATCAGCATGCCGTTCTAGCTTAGAGACGGCTGGTTCTTTGGGGTGTAGCTGCTCGGCAAAGGCGCGTTGAGTTAGTTCTCGCGCCCCCGCGGAGGTCGTGGAGGCCCATCCATCATCATGAGCGTGGTCTACGCGCGCGCGCCTGTGCTTCTGATGTCACGCGCGCACTAAGGAATCTGAATGCGTTAGTCACCTCCCGATCCCTCCTTCCCGATCGCCGTCGAGTGCTCATCGTAGAGCCTATCCGCAATAGTTTCGGGCGTACCTCCACCTATCGTCTCCAGTAGTGACGCGGGCACGGGGAATATTAGACAATTAAGGAGATCAGTTGCGCTGCTTCGTCGCGCCGTCGTTTATATTGATCCGCCGCTAGGACTTGCTCGAGTTCGGTCAGCCGACCGAGAAACTGGTACTGCTCAATTACCTGTCTGATCATGTTTTCCAAATCGGGGGTCTCGCCCCTGCGCAGTAGATGCTGCAAATCCGCGATATCGTAGTTGCGATGATCCTGAACCCGTTGCCGGAAACGCTCGAAATCCAACCCTGGCCCACCAGTATTCCAAAGCTTGAGCACGGCTAGTGTGCGAATTAGCTCGCGGTCCAGCGGACGTCTTGAGATCTCTGCCAAATCATGGAGATCGCGAATCTTTGACCGTTGACTCGCGGCGCGGATCTTCTCGGCGACTATTTCCTCGGTAACCAGCGACGGAATAGCCGCGACTTCAAACGGTAGTAACTTGAAATAGCTCTGCTCAATTTGCGGCGTTGCGTTTACTGGAAGGATCGGGCGCTCGCGAATGCTCACCTGCAGCTTGACCTTTATGCCTTGTTCGTTCTCGGCGTGTGCACATACCGGATTCGCGGCGCAAGCGTCCTCCGTTAGATACCAATCCTTGTCTCGGTCGAAGCGAAACTGAATCCCGTGGTAAGGCTGAGCGAGGGCATCCAGCATCATGATTGTCAGATCGTCTGCCGAGATGTCGCTGCGGCGCGTGAAGTCCAGATCAGTCGACAACCGTCCACGGGGCCCAAAGACCATCTTGCGCAACATGGTGCCGCCCTTGAACGCCAAGTGCTCGGTCAGCCCCCGCTCGTGAAAGAGCTGCAAGATGTAGGTTAGCAGTACCTCGATCTCGACGTTGGTGAGATCACGTGCAGCCTCGCGGGCCGCGATTTCTCGTAGCTGATTGGTAGTAAGCACTATGATGTCCGAACACGGTGGACCTGCGGAACGTCGGCCAATAGGTCTTTTTCTGACACATTGACAAAGAGTCCCCAATCGGAAACATAGCCGATGTCCTCCGGCCTACGCTCCGCTGCTCCAAAGACTGAGCGCTGCGACTTGGGAATCGCGTTGCGCAGCTCGTTGCGGACCTCCTCAGGCCATTGCCAGCCGACCAGGTCAGCCAGGAATCCGAGCCGTTGACAGAGAGCTTTGGACTTCATTCGCAAGGCGGTGCCAATCAATTCCTGAGGATCGACACTAGTCGCAGCGCCACCAACAATTTGTGCCACCTCAGCTTGGCCTCCAGCGAGATCTGGCCGATCTACGCAATCAACTACCGTCTTCGCAGGTGTGGATAGTGTCACCTCTCGCCCATGGAGATTGTAGGTAGTGAAGCCGAAGAATTTTCGCTCCGCGAGCTTTACAAAGCGCACCTCTGTGTCTTCGATCACCTGTGCCGATACTTGGCGCAAACTCGCCACCGTTACCGACATCGGTTTCTGGGTGGTGAAGCCGTGAAATGATGCCACTCGCCACCAGCCCACGTAGGATGGTTTAATGATTGCAGATGCCAGGGCCAACACATTGTTCTCGCCCAGATTCTCCGGACCATGTTCGGGCGGCAGGAACATATACCGACCCGGAAGCAACCGTGACAGCCATCCCTTTTTCACCAGGTTGCGGATAACCTTGCGGGCCTTCGAGTCTGAGCCGAGGATACCTATGATCTCGGACGCCTGAACGACCTCCTGATTCTTCAACCTCAGCAAAAGGACCACCTTAGCCTCATTTGGTCCTAGAGTACGTAGATTAACTTGCATAGCCACTTAGCCCTCCAAGGGCCAATCGCCTATACATGTTAATCGAACAATGCCGCAAATTCAAGGGTAGAATCACCAAGATTTACTTGATTAGATTGTATCCTAAGTTAGCCCTCATAGGGCAAAACCCGCATACAAATCAACTGCCGGTTGTGGGCCTCAGAAGGGGATAACAAGGTAGAGCGAAGACCCGAAGCATATTCTTACTTCGCGCGTTTGCCCGGTCGCACTCCGTCCTCGCCTGCGCTTCCGCAGCCTTAGCTACAATTGGGCTTAAGCCTGCGACGTAATTCTTCAGCTCTCCCAATTCTCTAGCATTATCGGTAAGCGGAAATCTGTTTGCATAAGGCCTCAGGGCACTTAGCTAAGATGAAGGCATGGAGGGGGGCGAACCTGTCTCTGAGCGGTTGCAGTTCCGCCTCCATCTGCTGGTCGACAGCGTCCACATTGGATGGATCCTCGGCAGCCCCTTCGAGGGCAGTCGACAACATCTTTTCTAATATCGCCCAAGCCCCGGTTTCGCTTAGCATACTACGGAAGAGGTAGTGACGGGCCACTGCGGCAAACGTCACACCAGCCATTTGATACATGTCATTCACCTTGCTCTCCAATTCGCGTAGCGTCAATCTTGTCTCAGGCGTCTTGTCATCCCACATGATTACGGCATCCTCTCTAGCTAGTGGCTCCCAACGTTCATGACGCGCTGAGTTCCTCATCCATCGGGCATCGGAGTCCACGAGATCTGGGTAATCTGCGAGCCGTTTACTCAGTTCGATAACTAAGCCGCCAAACGCCGGGCGTGTAGGCCATTGCTCTTTCGCAAGACAAGTGATCTGCCACAGGGCAAGCAGGTACGGGTGATAGATCAACTCTGACATTTTACCGAGAGCATCCATGAGTAGAGTCGCTCTCGCCTCACCGGTTGCCTTCCGCGCATCCTCGAGCATAGTGCCAGCCATGCACAAAGGACGAATCTGATTCCTAAAGTCGACGTGATGCTGGAGCACGAGCCATGAAACATAAGGCACTCTTGCGTCTGCCGTTTCTATGAGCCGCTTTAATTGTACGGCGCGAGGATCCGCGACAGCCTGTTCCTCAACAATTCGAATGCAAGTTTGCATAGTCTTCGTCATACGTGTTTTGAAATATCTATGTCGCAAGAGCGCTTTCATAGCCTTAAGCATGAAGGTTGGGTTTCGGTTCATGCGCTCAGCGATTTTGCCGACATCATTCTCCATCTGCGCCATCAGAGTTACGGGTTCCCGTCCGTCGAAGCGCGCTATTCGTCTGACCGTCTTCGAGACTAGCCCTGGAAGCCAAGGCATCGCTTTCAATATGTTTCGATCAAACTCAGAGTCCTTCATTGCTTTCCTCACTTCGTCAAGGCTCAAACCATGGGAGCGACCTAGTGTCGCTCCCTCGGCAATAACATTGGCGGTTGTTACCGCCTAACCGAAGATCGTCCAACAGAATCAGCGTCACGACGAGAGTTTGCCCAAGCGTGAGTCCATTCTGTTCCTGTGCGAGTTCAATGAGACCTGTCCAGTGATTGCATTGAGGGCACAATGCAGAAACGAAGGTCTCGAGAACATCTGGTTAAATGCCTTACTACGGGTCTCGCAATGGAATGTTTTCTTTCGCAATGGTTTCCTCCCTCTTTCAGGCCCAGCCATCAGGCTGATGAAAAACTTTCCCTCTAAGCGAGAATCTCACCACAGACACATTTGGGGCGCTACTGGACATCGTTCTGTGTCTCGGCTTTTTTGCGCCGATACCACCGACCAACACGTTGCTTAATACCTGTCTTGTAAGAACCCGCGACAGGATGGCCGTGGTCCCGAGACCAACTAACCATCAACTCGACGGCCCTTGTTTTTGATGTGCCCTCAGTCATTAACCGCACTAACTCTTTGGAGAAAGGACTGCGGGGCACTCCGGGGGCGCCTCGACCAGTTCCTTTAGTCGCCCTCTTCCGTTTGGGTGCTTTACCTATCACGTCTCTGGCTATCGCCCCGAAGTAGCGTTGTGTCTCGATGAGTTTGCGGCCTTTACGCTTCGATTTCTTCGCAGCCTCGACAAAGTGATACATCTCGCCAACCCGGATCTCTTTCTCGCAGGTTATCTTTCCAATCGTTCTGCCGCCATGGCTGTGAATGTGAGGCTGTTCGCCTGGCTCGAACATTATGACGAAGCGGCCTTCGGCTATTCCAAAGTTGAGCGCCACGATTTCTAGCCATTCTCCCCCTCCTCGTCTCGAGTAACATCTACCATCCGGAGCGACATGTATGTCTCCAAGATTCACCTTGTGAAGGTTTTTTGGTTTTGCTCGAATTTGGGGCTTGAAGCACACCGGCGTGCAGTGGTGCTCAATGGTCTCCGTCGTTTCCTGGACAGTTTTGATTCGGCTTTGCTTGGAGCCTTTAACTTTTCTAAATTTAGTCGCCAAGAGCTATGGGCCTCAACATGTTGTCTACTTAGCTTACTACGCCCTGGCGCATCTACGCCCGCTAACATGCTTCTTGAGTAGCCTGCTGCAAACGCCTCAAAGCTCTGGGCAGTAGTGGTTGAGTAGAATTCGCGTCAATTGCTCACCGCGCCGAGTGATTCTCCTTATACTCTCCTCGGACATGGCCGCAAAGTTCGTTGGATATCCAAAGACTTCATCACGCCGAACCAAATCGGGAGGCTGAATTGGAAGCGCCCGGTCCTGCTGTCCGAGGTAAGGAAGAATAAAGCCCTTAAGTTTGCCAGATGACTTATGCATGTGAAGGCGTTGGATGCCAGCATCCTGTACCTTTCGGAAAATGCTCTCAAAGGCGGCCTCAGTACGACCAAAAACACCAACGGGGATTCTCTTACCAGATATCTGACCGTGACCCGCATAACAGCAAATGATGTACTTTGCCGGAAACGAATGAAGGCTAAACGCATCGTTTCGTCCTGGCTCCAAACAGGAAATGCCGAGATTGTCATAGACTCCTCCGTCTGTGAGCACCACACGTTGGCGCTGTACAGCCTCTCCTTTAATGAAGGTGTATTCCCGATCGAACGCAGGAAGGATCAAAGGATAAGCAGCCGAACAAGTGATCGCATGTGCTACAGATATCCGGTTATCATTAACCCTCCCGGTCCGCCAGCCGCCCGATACTCGGTTTCCGAACCGAAATGCGGTGCCAGTCCGAAGGTCACAAGCATTAAACACTATCTCAAGGTCCGTGCGCGCAAGCTGAGTCAATTCAACTGGCCCCAGCAAGTCCTTGATCGATGCCTCTAGCGCATCGGTACGGCTAGCCCAGCGACGCAACCAAGGTTCCCTTCGCCGGACGCGCGCAACGGCTGCTAGTGGCCGCGCGATCAGGTTAGTGGCGACGATAGGAAGGAGTAGCTTTGGTGAGAGTAGATGTCGAAGTGAAGCCTGTTGGAGGCCGCGTTGCAGGAGCCGCAACACACTCTTATCAAAAGACTCAAAAGGCTGGTCCTCGTAGGCATATAGTCCTGCTATTACGGAACCACCTGACACCGCCGAAATTACTTGGACCCTTTGGAGGACGCCTCGATCGTACAGAGCTCGCATACAACCGAGATGAAAGGCCATTGCGCGCGAGCCTCCGCCCGACAGAGCCAAAGCGATCATAGTATTCCTTCCGGCAGCCGTTTCTGTCCGCGCATCAAGTAATGCACGGCGGACGACGCATCACCATTCATCCGGCGAAATAAGAAGCCCCCCACAGTATCGTGATTCATATGTTTTCCCAGGATCAGAAGGAGATTCTTTCGGGGCGGTAGCTCGCCGGCAGTAAGGATCTCGTGCATACCGAGAAAATCCGTCTCGCTCGGAAACGGTGAGGATGTAGGATGCGTGTGCCACATGCCAATGTATCCAACCGATCGTCGAGTTAGTCTCACCCGGCTCTCGTGCTCCTCCCTCGTTCCTCTCACGCCACAAAGAAAGTGAGACTCTGAGTGGCGACTATCAGGGGGAGGGCCAGAGGCATCTGTGACCCAGACAACACCTGTTGCATCATCCCATTCACCCCACAGCAAGCCGCCAGTCTCCACGTTTTCGTTCCTGAGGCGTCGGTTCTGACTGATCCACGCCCCTATCTCCCTAAGCGCAGATGTGCCGATGCGCACTTTATGATCTCCCACGGTTAGGACGAAGTCCGCAGTCAGCTCGAAGGCCGCCGGTAACGAGGTCTGGCTCTTCGAAGCCAAGGGCTGAGCGAAGAGATTCGAGATCGCAGAATTCGATGGCAGCGTACTAACCTGTTTGGCGATGAGGTTGAGGCCTATGCCAGCTAAAGCCGCGGAATCCGCAGAAGACCCCATGAATGTAGGTTCCGAGCACCCAGGTTCCGGCTGAAAGGGTCTCTCCTTGATCTCTGCGGGAAAGAAACTTTCTGCGAACACTCCAAGCGACGGGTCACGCAAGATCTCAAGCTTAGTCTTGCGGAAGGCATCCCACGTGCCTCCGGAATAGTCCGCACCGACAACTGCGGCGATCAAGCATGTCGCGGATCGATCCAACATTAGGGACGCGACGGGCACCCGGCCTTCGTTGGTAGAATGCCACCGCATTTCAAGACGCCTCCTAACAAGGTCCGACGCTGTTGCATCGATCACCATATCTGACCCATCACTCCAAGCTTGCCCTGGAGCGGACAGCAGAGTTCCAAGATCGGAGCATAAAGCCTCGACTTCGATATCCGGTCTTATTTTGAGAAGCTGGTCCTTAAGCGCAAAAACCTTCGCGGTACAAACATCGGCGTCGAAGTATGGTTGTCTAACCAGAATTCCGGGTGTGACAATAGCGTTGTCTCTGAGTACGAGCCGATGCACTCCAGCTCGGCCAAGATGAATCGCGATAGGCGCCCCCAACGCGCCGCATCCCCAAATGCTCACCGACCTTCCTCGAAAGTAAGAGAGATGAGAATCCGCATCGCGTCGAATAGTGACCTCGGGTCGAGCCTCGAGAACGCGACACCACGAAATCTTTGTGTCCTGCAACACGTTGACTAAGAGTCGTTCAAACTCCTCCCTTATTTTAGCAATCTCGGTAGTGTCACCGCTCTTGCTGAGAGTCAGCCTGATTTGATCCGCCATGTCTGCGTCGATGGCCCAGATACTCAAATGTTGTTTACGCTCACCACCCGCAGTGCCACGCATGGGAGCGCCAAGGATGACGTATATCGGCTGGTTCTGTGCGGTAAGAGTGCTAGCGGCCCTTAGAATCTTGAAGATCAACTCTTTGGGAACACCTTGGCGCTCAACCTCACGAAATAGATCGGCTCCTTTGGTCGGATATTCCCAAGGCAGTGGAGAGCCAAAGAGTAGGGCCAGCGCGTAATTGTCATCAGCCGAAATCGCCTCGAGATCGAACCATCCAGTGATCTCAACATGATTCGGAAGGTCGGTAATTCGGGCGAGGCCTAACCAGGACGGGCCTTCGAAGGAAGGAGTGTTCTGCTTTGGGATGAAAGGCTTCCCGGTGGTTACGTCGGCATAGACTGCGGGAGGGTGTATGGGCTCGCCCGCCGGATCCAGTTGGTCTAATGCTCCCTTCTGAAGCCAAAAGTCCAGGCGATCGAGAAGCCCGAACATCCCATCGGAGGGGTTCCACTCGCTGGCGGCCTGATAGAGACAGAGATGGTGCACCCATTGCACATGGGGTTTGCCGGCGAACCGCGCGTGCGCAACCCACACTTCTGGTTTGTTGAGAGGAAACTGCGGAGGTATGGCAAGGTAGAACGTTTCGCGTTCACGTAAAGGGAGGCCACCACTAGCTCTGGGGATTGCCCCGATAAGAACACTCACTGTTACCCACAACAGCGGTTTCTCGTGAGTCGGCTCCTTTACGTTCTCTATTTCAAGACAGCGCGGATCAGCCACCGCAATTTCGCGCAACTGCCACACTGCAAGTTCTTGGCCGGAAGTCATGCGTGTCTACCAAAACCAACCTGCTGTTGAGGTGGACTCTCACCTCCGCGACCTGAAGCTACCGCCGCGCGAAGCGCAGATTTTTCCTGATCACCGGTGCTCTCGCCGATAATAGATAATCCGGCATCTGTGAGCTCAAAACAGATCGGTTTGGAATCCTCCGCGGTGGAAAACTCATGAGTACAAAGGAAGTGACCAGAGTCGACGATTTTCTCGTACTGCTTCCGGGCTTTGCTATGGGGTGGATTGTCACCATCACCGTCCGTGAAATCGCAGTTCGCGCTAGCTATGATGTAACCACCTTCTCGCCGGTGTTTCTCAAAATGGTCCATTATGTCCTGCTTGAAGGATTCTGTTTCGCCATCGTCCTTCCAGTACATCGTTCGCTTCGAGCAATGATGAGGAGACAGTAACAGGTCCCACGAAAGATATTGCTCCCGCTCGTGCTCGATCGTAACCTCAAAGATTTGCTTGGTCGTCGGATATTCGCGGTCCCCGAAGAAAAGCGCAGTTCCGGCCTCCTCACCCGACTTAATCGTAATGTGAAGAGACAAGCTCGTATTGTTTCGTGTATCGGCTGCGTCAACCTGGAACGGTGCGTGAACAAACGCTTCGAATGAATCTGAGAGGTCGGAGTCGTCAAGCGTTGTGATCGAGGTTCCCGGTGTGGACGTCCTTTCCTTCGGAAAGTCCTTATACTTGTCCTCATTCAGAATGTCGTCATGTCCGATCACCCTTACGCGGTCGCCAGCCTTCACGTCGGTCGGGTTGTCGATGATGGCCTGCCGGCGCCGATGAACTTCTTTCCTGAACGCCTCAGCGGACTCGCAGAGTTCAATTTCGTCCTCATAATCGCGAAAGATTCGTGGCGTGTGCCATATTTCTCCAATCGTTACCTCGTCCAACAATTTTTGAAAACCGTGAATATGATCATCATCTGGATGAGTGAGCGCAAAGACCGATAAGTATGGCTTGTCGTCTTTCCTCGGCAAGAGCCGCGCAAGCTCATCGATCACGGGACACGCTGGATCGTCTTCGTCACTTGCCTTTTCCATGTGACGAAGGTCAATTTGCATTACCACTTCTTCATTCACAACGATTGTTGTGCTGTCGCCACAGCCGACAGGCCAAAAAATGAAGCCCTTTGGGGGGAGAGTAAATTCTTCGCTCATTGTGTCTCCTATTTTCCGCCTCTCTTGTCACTCTGGAGATAATTCCATCGCTCGATGGTTACACGCTTCCAGAAATACTTAACGGACGAGTTTGCCAGAACCTTCTTGGAACGTATTAGTTCCTGGACGGTATCAATGTCGTCGTAAGCTCCATAGCCCCTGGCTGAGTTAGGAGCGAAACACCGTTGTTCATATTTGTAGAAAATACGTATTTCGCGACTCTCCTATATACGCTCAGAGCCGCAGGGGAAGGGTGGCCGTATTGACTATCCACGCCAGCACTGATCAGCACTGTATGCGGAGCGATCTGGAGCAATGACGCTGGATGTGTCCCGTTCTTGGAACCGTGATGGGGGGCAGCTAGTACATGCGACTTCAGCGCTCTGCCAAACAACTTGTTGATAGTTTCCCACCGTCTGTTTTCTGTGTCACCCGTTATTAGGTATGAGAATCCGCGCGGTCCGCGCCCTGTCAACTTAAGGACGATGCTGCAATTGTTGGAGCAGTCCATGTCTTCGATATGAGGAGAAAACAGCTCAAAATCAAAGCGGTCCGAAAGCCCTATAAGATTGCGGTCAACAAGCTGATCAAGACGCACGGGTACTCTTCTCAATGCACTGCCGGTTGCGCGCCGCGCCTTTTCCTCTTCATCGATGAGTTCAAACACGAGCGTGGCCTCTCGGCTTTTCTTGTAGTAGGTCGGGTACATCACCCAATCCGGCCGATACTTGCGCAAAACAATAGACGCCCCTACAACGTCACAATGATCATTATCAAAGCCTGTAAAGATGAAGCCTTTGACATAGTGGTTCTTCAGCGACGTGGCCAGCAGTTCTTTGACATAGGCGACAGTCTTGTCATCACACGCTGGGATTCGTGAATCAACTATGATAGCTTCGCCGGCGTGCCGGACGATGGCGAGCGCGCCTTGACCCACATTAGCCGTGATGACGTTCATGTGCGGTTCCTTTCTTGCAGCGGTATATTGTTTGATTGAGATCTTTCTCCAACTGGAGCACTGCATGTCGGGCAGAACGGAAACGACGGCCTTTGTACCGCGCCGACACGTCGGCGACAACCGAGTGTCCAAAGGCACCAGCAATTGAATACGACGATCCCCCATCAGCAGCATGCTCGATAGCCACGACATCAGCCTCGGAGCCATCAATCAAAGCTAGCGATCCTTTCCAATAAAGTGCTTTCATGCTGTTGGAAAACAGCGCCTTCATGTTTGGATAGAATTCCGAAAAGAATTCCTGATCCTTTGCGCGTTCGAGATTGGGAGCGCCTCGCTGGCTGGACTGCTCAGTGGAACCTGAGTAGCGAGAGCTCTCAGCCGCGTGTGGCCACAAGAGCGGCGCTTCTACGAGCCGTATATGTGCGTCCGGAACCTCATAAACCGTATCGTGGCCGCGGCGGAAAAAATAATGCTTCACGTCGTATCTTGGATCTCGGCCGACGTTCTTGCGCACGACAAGCAGCGCGTAGAAAAAGTCGGTGTTATGTTTATCGTGATTGACTGTCTTGAAATAAGTGGCTTTATCTCCCCCGCTTAGCGTCGGGAAGCCGTTGACGTGGTGAGTGTGCCAATTGCCAAGATGTTCAACGTTCGGATGGCTTTCTTCAATCGATCTGAAGATACTCTCCTGGTATTCTCCATCCTGAAAGAAGCTGGTCTCAGATCTCCGCGCGTGTGGACCTGGTCCTATGACTCCCAGCAGCTGAATGTCATATCGATTTGCCTCCTTCTGATAAAACCCGATCAGTCTGCCGCCAGTTTCGTCGATATCGTGGCAGTCGCACTCGTCAAATATGGATTCGAGGACTCCGCTAGCGATCGAAATAGAAACCGCAGATTCTCGCGATCTAGGCATAGGCTTCTCTCCTAGTCGAGCAAATGGCGCAATGCTCCTGCGGACTCAACTGAATCCGTTGCAGCTGGAAATGCTTATTGAATGGAGGGGTCGCTCGGTTGCCCCAGACAATATAGTTTTCATCGATTGGATCCAAGTACTTAGGACGCTCCTTCAATCCCCGTGCAATGGCGTCCAAAACAAAGCGGGTGTGGAACGAAGTAATGAACGAGATGTCAACAGCTAGCCCAGGGGAGTCCTTAATCTCTGAGATCTCCATTCCATAAATTCTCTCTCGCTCTTCGTCCGAAACAAGATCGATCTCTCTAATACCCTCTCTGAAGGTCGTGCGCTGCAGAACGTCTTCGAGACAAGCCAAACACCCTCCGCTAGGCGGCCGAAATGCAAAGACCTCACCGCCTATTCCTCTCGTGAAAACACGGCCAACCACGAAAGGAATGGTGTTCCGCACACAGATCTCATTGATTGTGTACCGCGATGGCTCATTATCCGTCGCCAATACCACCACGTCAGATTTCATGATTTCAGACTCAAGCTTCGGATAGTTCATTATGTCCGCCTCAATCGTGGCGATGTTCACGTTGGGATTTCTGTCGTGCAGCACTTCAGAGACAGCATCAACTTTCTTTCTTCCGATGAAACTCCTTCCGCAAACGTGCCTGATCACATTCTCCGGACCCAGCGAGTCTCGATCCATCAATATGAAATTCCGGATTCCGGACATAACGAGCTGCAGGGCCACGCTTCCGCCTCCGGAGCCGCATCCTGCTACAAAGACTTTGACATCCTTGAACACCTCAATATCGAAGAGAGACTCAATCCTCTCGAAGGTCCGATCGCTATTCATGGTGTGTGTCCGTCCTTCCCGGCCATTCGCCAGATTTCCGCCACTTTGCGTATTGCTTAAGCCACACTCGCGCCAAGGTCAAAGCGTGAGTGACGTTGTGGGCCTTCGGATTCCACGTGGTTGTTGCACCAAAAATCGACAGCGAGCCATCCTGCCAGCGCTTAGGAGTGTCAGGCGGGATTTGAACCGCATAGATTCTAGGCGCGGAATCCGGATATCCATGGGGCAGAACGATGCTCACGAGCACGTCTTCTCCTACAGCAATCTCGCGACAATTGATCTCTAGCTCCTTGTTCTCGTTGATAGTAAGTCTGTACTTCTCGCCCTTCTCTATGAGGCTGTTTAGCTCCTGAGCGATGCGTTCGGGGGAGACATCTGGCAACAGAAAGGAGACAGGCACAAGACACGCCTTTGGCTGCCCATTCCTTTCGATCACGAAAACTTCTCCATCTCTTGCGACGCGGTCTAAGACCTCGCCTGGCGAGCTTCGAAGTTGCATCATGCTCAAGCTTTTGAAGTCTATTTTCAACGTAGCTCCTCAGTGCGTGATCTCGGCACCGGGCCACTTGCCCCGATTGCGCCAGACCTCATACTTGTTTAGCCACTTCGCCGCGCGCGCTATCACAAACTTCAAGTCGTGAACACCTGGGTTCCACATCGACGGGTGCAAGTAGCAAATGTTGCCGGCCTGGTACCTGTGCGGCGCATTCGTAATGGGTGGCGCATCGACGAAGACTCGTGGCATTTCGTTTGGGTAACTCTCAGGGAACTTTATCGACAGCACATACGTGCTGCGGTCAGCTTGCAGCGCGGTCTTTGCATAAACATTACCGTCGGTTGTAGGGTGCAATTCCAGATATGCAAAGGTCTTTTGAGCGTCGGAAAACTCACGCTGGATGCGATTGACGTCCATAGTGCCCCCTAGTACTCTCCGCCGAGGTATTCACCGCCGAGGTCTTCCTTCATTGTTAAGGGTTTCTTCGCGCCCAGGTCGAGCGCGCTTGCCTGGCCAACAGCCCTGATTTCACCGTTTGGCAGTATCTGGATGGGGGTGTCTTCCTCGCTATTAAGGAGACTTTCGAGCTCCTGAATCGTTGGTTTTTTGTCCATTCGCCCTCCGAGAACCAGAATATTGCTAATATGATTGCACAGGCTACTACAATTGGCGATCCCTGTCAACAAAAAGTCCCAGCATTGTTTTGCGCTGCAGATCGAAGTCAGCTCTGGCAAAAATCTGTGCAATACCTTCCCGCCTGTGAATCGGATGATTCGGTCATATCTTTGGGGACCGGTGATTCCTTTTCACCTTCCGAGGGTCGATTGAGCGGTCACGTTTTGCGACCAGGGACGGGAAGAAACTCACTAATCAAGCTGGAAAGCGGCTAGGCGGAGTTTGGCTGGTCCGACGATATGAGGCAAATGAATCTGGACGGCGTCAACAGACATCAATTTTCAGGGTCTATCCCACAACGCTTGGACCTGACCGCTTACGGCACAGTTGCGAGGAAACGATGATCAACGACGTTTCACTTACGAGTGGAGCAGTGCCTTTCCACGCGGAACGAAGTTCCTGTAATTCGACCGGACACTGTTATCCACAGCCTACCTGCCCGCACGCGTGTGATCCTCGCAATATCACGGCAGGTCCGGGTCTGGCCGTTCCACCCTCACAAACAACTTCACGGTCGAGATTCTGCGGCCTTTGACATGACGCTCATGCAGGATTGCATCAAGCGCACGCTTGATGCCCACTGAAAGAGTTGAACCTTCGCCGCGCGCCTCCTGTACTGCGTGCGCCGCCGGCAACTCCGGGAATGTGGCGGTTACTCTGTAGCTTTTCATTTGATAGTCCCTCTCCAATCTTCAAAGTCTCAATCTTCGATAATGCAAGATGGTGTTCAACGAAGGTTGCTACTAACCAAAGAAGCAGCTCGCTTGGCAGTGAAGAGCGCGTAGTTGTATCCGGTTGCCTTCGCCTTCTCGCTTTCAGCCATAAGTTGGTTTGCGGTAGCTTCAACGGACCAGCCTCGATCTATGGAGATGAGGCAGAAGTTGAAATCTGCCGCGCTGCGGTCTTTGCCCTCATGATTTCTTGCGCCCGGCGCATCGGCCAGACAGCGGGCGTAGCTGGGCCACACCAGCGAGCGATGTCTGCGCCGATGAGTTGGAGCATGGCGCGGCGCGCGGGGCGTGCGGTCCTCGCGTGCGGTCAAGCCAGCGCGATCGAGCTCGCCGACTGTGACGGTGTGCAGCGGCGCGATGGAGTGAAGCCGCACGCGCGGATAGTTGGGCGCGTATTTTGATTTGAAGTTGTATGAACCAGCGAGCCGTGTGGCGCCGCTCGCGTTGAGGTCGGCTCCTGCTGCTTTCTTAACTCGGCGGATTGTCTCGGGACTGGCGTCAGTCACCCCTACCCAAGCTTGAAAGTTTTCTGGACTCGTCTCCAGCACGAGAAAAGAGAACCGTCGTAGTCGATCAAGCTGGGAAGCGCTCAGATCATCAAGCTGTATAAGCGACAGCGTGCGTGCAGAAATCGGCCGCACAATAACGTTCAGCTGCTTCTCGCGAGAAGTGAATAGCAAAGACGGCAATTCACTGCGCAGTAATTCAACAGACCGATTCCGCTTGAAAGTTACTTTGCGCCCGGTGTCGTCGGTGAACGTGAGAGAGAAGCATTGGACACCAAGGCCTTGAAAGAGATCGAGCATTACTGAGGCCTCGGCTACTTCGGAAGATGGCTGCCATCTTCCGCCAGCGTGGTAAGGCTCCAATTCTGCAACTGTGTTGCTCATGATTCGTCCTCCGAAGCAGCATTACTTGTCGGCTCAATCGAGCGACGCGTGCCTAGCGCATCGCCGAAGTAAGTTCGCGTTCTCTGCCCGGCGTTAGCTTCGCGGGTCCGCGTACGCCAGAAGCGGACCCGCGAAATTTTGAGCCAGAGCCGAGCGCTGTGCCCGACCCTGGCCCATGGATTGCCGCTAGAACGCAACGTCATCCTCGCTGGTCACTTCCGTTGCGGCGGCTGCGGCTGTGGCTTTCTCGGCCGAGGAAGACAGGAATTTGATGTCAGAGGCTCTGACTTCCAGGTTGACGCGGGCTGCGCCTTCCCGATCGGTCCATTGATTCAGGGTCAGTGGACCTTCGAGCCAAACGTGGCTGCCTTTTGACAGGTACTCGTTAGCGACCTCGGCACGGCGTCCGAAAAGTGCGACTTGAAACCATGTGGTGGTTTCTTGAAGCTCACCGGATTTGTCCTTGCGCCTCTCGGTCGTGGCGACTGAGAAGTTGCAAACGGGTGTGCCTTCCGGCGTGTAGCGAAGTTCCGGGGCTCTGCCCAGATAACCTACGACTGTGATTTTGTTAAAGCTAGACATTCTGTTGTTCTCCTTTGTTTGTTGAGGTGAAGCGCAGGCGTGAAGGCCTGGCGGTTGAGCGTCGAGTATTTCAGCGAGTGCGTTTATGCAGGCCGCTGCCTCGGCGCGTGAGAGTTCTTCGGGCGCGCACCCGAAGCGTGATCTAACAAACTGTTCGCAGTCTCGACCTCTGGCGCGGGCTATTGCGCGAAGGGTTATTAGTTGTTCCTGAGCTAACCCTTGCTCTTGCCCTGCGGCGTCGGGTGAAGAAACAAAAGCGGTTGAACGGGTAGAATGGTCGTGATACGTTGACATTGGTCGAAACTCTTTTCTCCCCGTGTCAATGGGGCGGAAAGTCGGGGCTGGGTGCTCGCAACACCCAGCCTTTGTTCTGCAAGGGTCATGCCAACTGCTGATTGGCGTTTGATTGCGTCCGCTCAGCCTGATGATTGATGCCAGCCTTCAGAATGCGGTCGGCTGCTCCGAAGATTTTCTGCGCCGACTTCTCCGGGATCACATCGCCCTCAAGCCAGTTTTGAATGTAGCCTCGACAGTATTCAGAGCAGGACAACCCAAGCGATTCACAAACCAGAAGCGCTACTGCTTCGGCTTCGACTTCTCGCAAGCTCCTTGGCGTCTGTTCGGAGTCGCTGATTTCCGCTTCCGTGGTGTGGCCTAGAACAACGTGCGCGACTTCGTGAAACAGAGTCTTGTGAGGAAGTTCAGCAAGCGGCGATATAGCTACCTGCGACTTCTTCGCGTATCCCTGAACGTTGCCGTTCGTGTGTGTGAACGGAATCTGCTCGATGCCAAGTGCAGCAAGGGCGCGCTCTTTATCCCATTCTGGAGTCTCGGGCATTGGTACCGGCTCGCCATCGGTCTGGCCCAATACAAACCATCGCGGCTTCCAGACAAAAGCGGTTATGTAAAGCTCGTCTTCTCCTGTCTCGCCGTTGGTCTTCTTGCGAGTAAGAGGCATGCAAAGCCAGATGGCCTTTTCGCCTTTGCGGACCTGTCGGCCTTTGTCGAGCCATCCTTTATATGTATCAATCGGGCCTGGCTCGATACTGTGGCGGTGGCATTGCAGGAGTGCGGCTAGTTGATTGCCCAAACTGTAGCCGTGAAAAGCCGAGTAAGCTTTAAGGATCAAACCGGGTTGAGTGACTGCTTGCGTTAACAAATCGCTCCATTTCTGTTGATTGTTCGCGTCAAGGTTCATGTCGTACCTCCAAAGGGTTTTGTGGAATTAAAAAAACAAGTAACAAACCCGATAGAGGCCATCTGGAGCGGAGACAAATTCAGGTCATAGGGGTCGGCCCGCAGTTAGGCAGCGAATGAATAAAGGGGGTGCGGAGCTAGAATTAAGCGCTGCCGTTGGGCCGACTAGTCTCGCCCCTTTACCTTAATTTGTCGGAGAGGAAAATGAGCCGGAGAGGGTTTAGTTCGGAGGGATTGAAAAGGGATTGCAGCTTTGGAACGTCATTCTGAATGAGAGGCAGCGCTCTTGCTGCGGGCTGCTCGAATCTCTAACTTTCAGCGGAGTGCTGATTCTGCATTACTACCTGACCGCCAAAGAGCGTTGCTCCACCATGAAAGCCCAAAAGGCCAAAGACAACTGTTAAGCTCGTGCAAAACCCCTGATAGAGAAATATGAGGAGAGCGGTTGTAACGGCACTTGCGAGTGCGTATTGAGGCATTTCGTGAATGGCGGTATTGATTGAATGATTACCATACTTATCGAGCGCTTGATATCTACCGCCGGTTCTATCGATAATCTCCGAAATATGGCCTGAGGTCCAAAGCGGGTAATAGACCGTTTGATGGGTCGGATGATGTACGACACAGTGCTTGAAAAGAAATACATATGAGGATAGACACAGGAGGAATATTACTGCCAGCCATATTGTCCAGTTTGTTATTCTCTTCCGCGCGATTCTCCTTAACCTTCCCCGATTTATCCAGAGTACAAGTAGACTAAGGGCACCGAAGGCCTCGACGATGCCACCAAACATGATTTCTTCCCCCGGGGGAGTTCCGATGCCTTTCAGCATTATGGCGAGTCCCGGTATCGAAGCGAGCATGCCAGACGCCGCAAGAAAGAGCGTCTTGATCGCCGGTTGCTTTTCACCCTTGTCGCTCATTTGAGTCTGACTCGAACGGTTCGTTCTTGGAATTGGTTCAAGTCCTTCTTGATAGGAACCTTCTTTCCATCGAGCTCCAAAACGATAACGTAGACGTCCTGATAAATGGAATCCTCATAGGGCGTGTAGTTGCTTTGTAGATAGTCAAACAGCTTGTTGCTTTCGTTGATGAGGTTCTTGTTCTCGTCCCATTTCAGCAGGGGAATTATATAGACCCGAGCGCCATTTGGCTCAGATTCGATCTTCACCTTGACGAGTGGAGGCTCCTCATAGGATTCACCGCCTGGGCCTGGAGGTAGCGGAGGCCGCAGTAAAGATATTGAGCCCTTGAAAACGACCTCGCCTTTCTTGTCTATGTAAGCGTAAGAGAGTGTAACCTTCACGTAGTGCGGGTCAACTCCAGGAATCGGAGGACGCCCTTGATAGAGAATTGAAGTTAGTGCGGAGTCAAGGTACGTTTCCACAAGGGCTAACCCACCCGTGAACGAATAAGCGCATTGAAATGCCTTCGGAATGGCAACATCACCGTTCTTGTTGATGTAGCGCCAACCAGTGTCTGAGACAGGGGCCAACCCCTCAGAAAATGCGCGTGCACGGCTAAACTGCGGCTTGATGACCAGATCACCTTTTCTGTTGATGTACCCGTACTTGAAACCAACTCTTGCGAGGGCCAGCCCCTCGGAAAAATCGTGATTGAACTCTTCAAGAACGAAAGCCGGCGGAGGTCCTTGATTTGGTCGATCGGGATCAAGCGCGAAACCACCTGTCTCCTCATCGAACTGTGGCTTTATGACCAACGTACCCGTGCGATCGATGTAGCCATACTTTCGGTCCAAGGTTACTTCGGCCAGCCCTTCTGAGAACGGTCGCGCTGTGTCGAACTGCGGTTTGATGACAATATCACCGGTCTTATTGACATATCCGTACGTTGCTCCGATTCGAACTGGCGCTAGCCCTTCAACGAAGCGATCGGCGGATTCGAAACGAGGTGCGATTACAATCCTTCCCGCAGTATCCGAATAGCCGTACTTCCCGCCGAGTACGACTGCAGCAAGCCCATCAGAAAAACCTGCGGCATCTTGAAATTGGGGACTGATCACAACCCTTCCAGCCTTGTCGATGTAGCCGTACTTTTGGTCAATTCGAATGCAAGCGAAACCCTCGGAGAAAGGACCCGCGTACTCAAATCGTGGCTGGATCACGACCTTTCCCGTCTCGCTGATAAAACCATATCCAGCACCAATCCGAACAGGCGTCAATCCAGCAGAGAATCCTAAAGCCCCAAGTGAGTCCGCAATGCGTACAGCGCCATCGAAATAGAATTGCGGAGAGGCTTCCTGCGAATGGACGGGTGGAATAACAACTTTGCCCGTTCGGTCAATGTAGCCGACTCGTCCGTTTATGGCGCCCCTAAAAGGGAAAAGACTGTTGGGTCCCAGCAGACTTGGTTGAGTGTGACTCGGCGTATTAAATGGAGACAGGAATCCGGCGATGATCAAGAGAGCGAGGGTGGCAGTTGGTTTCATTGAACTACCTCGTTAGGGCTTGGGATTACCAGTCGCCGGGTACAGGTGGTTCCTGGGTCCGCTTATTATAGACGTATTCTGGGGTTGATTCCATTCATCTTGTCTTGTCAGAATTCCCGGCCAAATGAAGTATTCAGCCCTACGAGATCGCTGTAGTTGTATTGGTTCGTCCGGCTTCAGACTGATAAAAATCATCTGCTATACGCCGACTCAAATACGCCGGTTGCGAACCGATCGGTAGCGTGTCGCCCATTTGTTGCCGCTTGGATTCCAAGGAACTGGTTATTCTTTTCATGACCCCGCTGAGCCTTTGTGGCCCCTTACCCAAACGGTAGTGAGCGTCCTTTTCCCTGATGCCCACTCTTTCGAGAATTCCTTTTCCAACACCTCTTCGAAATCGCGGGAGGCGGTCCGCTTCAACGCTTTGAACTCCGCCTGATAAGTGGAGTTTGTGATCACGCGGTGTCTTCAAATACTCGATAGCCTGTAATTGCCGCCGGTTTAGGTGAAGTCCGCACAACCCCGGTCTGTCATCAAATCGCGCCACAGGGTATCACGAAGAAACCCTAACGCTGTTCGAAGTCCGGCTCAGGCGAGTTCGCGTCGCCGCACAGCGCGATCGTCGCCTGCGTGCCCGACACTTCGACAACAAACAGCTTCTCCATCACCTGATTCGTATCTCGATGTCTACAAAGTGTGGCGGTCCCGGGGCGTCGCGCCGCCACTCTTTGGGTGTGATTACGTGTCGCCGCAATTCGGTTGAGTGAACTACGTCCGGAACATTGTTCGACCGCACTTCACCGCGCTGGATGCCGTCGAAGGAAGACGCAAAGAACTCTAAGCTTCTATAGCCATTCATAGGCAAGAGATCGCGAAAGAGTTCCAGGACACTGTGTTGGACGCGGCTAATTGGTCCCCACCGTCGGTTTAGCAATGAAACCATGAGATAAACCTGCTCTGTCCTGAGTGTATCGTCCTTGATTCTATAGCTCTCGTATTCAGGTAGGCCTTGAATCTTATTCGAATAGTCCTCGACGCTCATATTGGCGTCAGCGTGAAGCGCCTCCCGGATCTTTGTAATGGCATTAGTCCAGTCTCTCGGAGAATCCGGCTCTATTATCGGACCGTTTAACCGCGATAAGAAGTCGGATCCTTTGTTATCGCTAGTCCTCAAATCAGCGGCAGAAGAAGTAGACGCAAAGACCCAAACTGCTGGAACCAAACGCAGAGTTTGACGATCCTTCACGAACGTGCCTCCCCAGAGCGGGCTAAGGAGCAAACCCATGACGCTGTGCCCTTCAATATCGGCGTTGACTTCGTCAATGAAGACCAGGGCACGCCGCTGTGTGTTGGCTTGAGTCGAAGCGATGGTTGCAAAGCAATCTACGAGGTCTCGATTGTCACACATCTGAGCAATCGAGAATTCGAGGAACTCCATGTCGAAATGAGAAGCCAGGCACCTTGCCAAGAAGCTTTTTCCCCAGCCGGGTGGTGACGTTATAAGGCTGCAAAATGAGTGCGCAGGGTTCTTGGATTTCTGAAATCTCTCGATGGCGGAAACCAAATAGTTAATACTATCGCGCTTACGACCTCCGACGCAGTAGTAGTCGGTCAGTACTCCCTCTCCACGCCATAGTTGTAGGATCTGCTGCGGCTCCGAATTCGAAGCCGCTTCTTGTCCAGGCGTGACGATACCGAGTCCAGTTGAGGACTCATTCCAGAGTCTCCACTGCTCAGCATAGTCAGCTTCCTCCCAAGGATATTCACCGCTAACGTCGATATTCCGGTCATAGATGTCGACGCCGGAAAGGGCCGTGTCGTAGTCTTGATAAAGTGAGAACTTTTCTCTGCTCCACTTATCAGCTACATTCTTGGTCCAGCGATATGCGCATCGAAGAGCGCCAGAACACTCCCACCCGAGTTGTTTCGAAGGCGACGTGGGTCGCTGGTCCTTCAAAATTGCTCGTAGCCGCTGAGCGAAGAGGGCAGAAGAGAAGATTGTCGTGCGTCCAAGATTGATTATCTGCTTAGGTCCGGGAGGCTGGCTTATCGATACACATTTGTATCGTTCGTTTTCCTCGGATGTCATCGCGAACAGTGTGTTGTCTTCTAGCAAGACAATTGCATTGCGAGCGCTTACCTTGTTATGTTCAACGCGTTTACCATGCTCAAACGTGTATGAACCGGTCATCTCACCAAGGACTTCCAGCGCGGAACGTCCCAAGTGACGACCGTGCCACCAACGCCTTGCTCCCTTGAGGTGGACGGCAAGGCGATAATCTGACACGTTCATTTCTAACGTAACTTTGTCCCTCAGCAGATCAAGCCATGAAGGATTGTTAATCTTTGTTCGAAGGAACCAACGAACGTCCTTACCCCTAACGCTCTCAAGCAGGCCGTTGATAGATTGCTCATTCACTACCCCTGTTCCATGGTCCACGATAATTATAGCGACGACATTCTTGGATGCGATCTCTTGGCTGATACGATCATAACGTTCAATCGGAAGGTTGAGAGGGAGAATCCAATCGAAACGGTAAAGCTGGAGAGGCTTAGCGCCGCCGTGCCCTTCGAAACACCGGATGATACGGTTTGTCGAGACAGTTCCACTCTCTTCGGCAATAGCAAGATTAATAAGCACGTTTGAATACTCACATTGCTGTGGGATGTCGCGACAATGCTCACACGACTGGCCGGAAAAGTTGCTCAGAGTGTAAGGTGATAAGTGTTTCTCTTCTGGATTCTTGGGGCAGAGCATTCGCCGGAATCGGCCATCGTCTTTGGGGTTCCACGCGCCAAATGCTATGAAATTGGGGGCGTCGTCGAGCTCGGTTGAAAGGTAAGCTTTGAGCGTCTCTAGGACAGCAGCGGCCGCGCATAGATTTGTGACAGGTTCCCCGGTATCGCCGTGTCTTGCCAAGTAGTGAATATTCCCAGTCGCAGAAGAATGGTATAACTCCTGGGGGCTCATTAACCAATTCTCGTCAATGTACCAGTCACCCAGGATTACGATCGTAGGTCGTTTCATGTAGGAAACGTTCTTCTCTTCTTGTGTTGGCGTGGTCATAGCTCGACGGCTCAGCGCTGAGTTTCCCACATCATTTGGAGCCGACGCAAACCCTTCAATGAGATAAGAACAACAAAGAACACGAACTGTAGCGACTTACATTTTCCCATTACCGCGACGCCACTGTAGTTGTAATGGCGGTTGTTCGGTGAGACCTAGTAGCGCGAGTTGGGCGGGTTCGGGGACAGAAGGCAGCCGCTTGATCTCGTCTAGAGCGAGAGGTGCTCCCTTCCAACGGCGCAAGGTGTCGGGAGAGAGAGCTAGGAACAAAGTCGAGCCCTCTTCTCGTCGTTTATTGATGGGTATCGCCCAAAGAGTGCAAGCGCCCGAATCGACCGCATAGTAAAGGTAGTAGTAGTTGGCCATGGATAGGCTACGCCCGTCGTCGCCGAAGTCTGGTGTGCGTGTGTGCCGCCAGACGCGGGCTTCGAGTTCAACGAAGCTCTGAGGAAACCTGCCTACCTGATTGTGGTAGGTTCTTAGTGCTTTCACAATCTGATCAACAGCGGGGCGGGGCAGCAGGGCTTTCTCCCGTTGAGAAGCGCTCCAAAGCGAGTAGAGATAGGAGCCGATGACAGCGACGATCGAGAAGCCCAATATGAGATAGCTGAACCGAAAGCCTGACTTCCCTTCTGGTGACGGCATAGTCATTTCCCTCGACATCAGACTTTGACTTCGGGTTCTTGTGAGTTCTGTCGAGCCGGTCGTGTGGCTGGCTGCTTTGAAAGGCTCGGAGATGACTCTTTGTGCACGGTGGCCTGCCCGTAATTGACCGAAGGACGCGGGTTCGTGGAGAGACCTGTAGACCCTGTACTAAGAGCCTCGTCGGCCTTGCTTGCCTTCTGAACTTCCTTGAGATTGATGATATGTGGCGTGCCCTTGTAGGAGGGTAAAGTCAACGCTTCTGGTGACGCTTGAATGAACGGGGGATATGAGAATTTGATAGGAGGAGCGGTGTCAATGATGGCTACGGCCTGCTTGTGTCGAACGAGCTGGCGTAGCTCAGCGGCATCAACAAGATCACGTCTGGTTTCAGCAAGGCGCTCAGCGTCATTCTGGGTGCCGACTGCGTCGATGGTCGTTTGCTGAAGAACGGTGGTCCTTCCGACTCTTGTAGCCGCGAATTCAGTAGTGCGCTGGTCTAAACCCGGCAAGAAAATCATCGTGTTGATGGAACCCAAAACTGCGTCAGCGCCATCGCGTCCGTAATGAGCGTAAACCTGACCGAGGTTTTGATACGCGAGAACGAGGCCGACTTTTCGGCCGCGCCCGACACCTAGCATCTCCTTAAGACCGTGAATCGGGATGTTGCCGGCCTCATCGAAGACGAAGAGAGCGGGCACAGTATCGGACGTAACAGGTAAGGTCCTGAGCACCGTCATCGCGAGGCCAAAGAAAGTGGTGAGAAACGAGGCGTAGCGATCGGCGTCGCCCTCCGGAATGACCACGTAGATAGCAGTGCTCGGGTTGCGGAGCATCTTGAGATCGATGGTGCCTCGAGGAATGGAACCAGGGTCGGCGAGACTAGTAGTGACCACCTTCACATTAGGAGTGGTGAACGCCTGGCACTTGGAAATGACGCCAGTCAGAATGGAGCCTTGAAGATCGCGCTTGGCTTTGGTGAAGGCTCCCCAGTAGACCTCCACTTGAGGGTCAGGAGAGTTGATCATCTCAGTGGTGAGAGGCGACTCCGACTCGCCTTCAGCCGGATCGATAGACCGCAGAGAAATGAATTCGTTGATCATCGCCGGTGTGGGATCGTCGATGATCTGAGGCAAGTGGAGAAGGATTGCGGCAAGAGCGGCGATTTCAGAGTTGCGCCAGAAGTCTTCAGTATCAGTTCCTTTCTTTGTTGGGCTGAAGCCGATGATGATCGAAGCGATCTGATGAGCGAGTTCGGCATTGCCTTTACATTGAGGTAGGAAATTCCAACTGTCAGATCGACTGGGGTCCATGAGGTCGAGTCGATAGACGTGTTGATACAGAGATGCTGTTTCCTCGAAGAGTTCGCCCTTGGGATCAAGAACAATAGTCGAGCCGGAGCTGGCCCAGTTGCGCAGGAAAGTCATCAAGAAAGTTTTGGACTTGCCGGAGCCCGGAGGACCGAACATCGCGAGATGTCGCATGGTGTGAGAAGCCGGAAGCACAAGCTGATGCCCGGTGTGGAGTACTCCGATGCGAAGGTCGCCCGGTTTGGGAATAGCGGTGAAATCCTGAGCGAATCCCTCAGCCTTGAGCCACGGGGTGTCCGCCCACATCGCGGAGCCGTGAGTAACGCGCTGCTTGAAGCGGTAGTAAGGGAGCACCAACTGCAGGGCGTCCATTGATCCGACAAAGACAGCCACAACCATTCCGATAACGAAGACCAACCGAACTTCGAGATCTACGTTGAGGTTATTGGCTGTGATCCAGAGAAGATAAGCCGAAAGCAATCCACAAAGAACGAGGCCAAGCATACCGGCGCCGGTGGTCAGGCAACGAAGAGCCGCGTGATAAGCCGTAAGATGAGGCGCATCCATTGGACGTGGTATGCCGTGCACGGCGTCATATTGTTCAATGTAGTGCAGTAGCGACACGTGAGGAGCATTCCTCCCTTAGGACTGATTTACCGACGACGCCTCGTAGCGAGCCAAGCGCGCAGTTGCTGCTGTTGCTCTTGAGGCGTCTCCGCCTGATTGATCGGCTGATCGATCCACGCGGCGCGCACACAGTCGGAGATGGAAGCGAACGGGCTTGGCAGAGCGATGTCACCAAGTCGATCAGCGATAAAGACAGATCCACGCTCGCCGTCAGGACCGGAGCCAGGAATGCGAACCATCAGGGCGGGTCCATCCTCGCGGGAATGAGGTATATCGATGACCTCAATCGCTAACGGGTCTGATCGGAAGCGAAGAAGTTCCGTTGAGAAAGGCGAGAGGAGCATGGCGCGGCCATCGACGGTGATGCCTGGGGGCAATAACCCGGCTGATCGTATACCGGCGATGACAGAATCGGCGGTTTGAGGATAGCGGCGGTTGACTTGCTCGCCCGCGACATAGAGACCCGCAGCGAGTGCAACCGCTGAAGCTTCGCGAAGCCGCACGGCGGTGCGATAGACCTCACCATCATCGGGCAGGTTTGGCGCGACATTGGCGGCGCGGGAGTTGGAAGAGTCGTCGTCATGTGCGCGCTCGATGGAGACGGTCGGATCGACGGACGGTACGTTTCGAGGCGCTAGATATTTGGCGAGCAAGACCATGAGAAGCAATGCGGCTGCGACGGTGAGCAATGTCCGTTTCTGCGCAGGCGCAAGAGCCGCAATCTGAGTCTTCTTCATGCGGTTTCCTCGAGTATCGAAATGCTTTCGGCGCAAGCCGATTCGACCCAACGATCGATGTTCGGGTGCGGAGAACGAATCGCCTGCAAAAGGCGCGCGACACCCTTCTCAAGATTCGAGCGGTCCCTCACTCTCTTCCCAAGAAAACAGAGGTGCTCTTCGAGGAGTTCAGCGGACCAGGTAATTGACTCGTCGTTTGAAAGTGCAGTCAGAAGATCAATGCTTTCTCTCAAGCCTGGCTTGTCTGTGACCCCACCGATACCACGAATACAGTTGATGATTTTCACCACATTGCCCAACAACTGAGGCGACGCGCCGGGAACACGAGCGCGAAGAATGCGAACCTCCTCGCGTACGGTAGGGGGTTCAAGCCAACTGTAAAGACAACGCGAGCGTAGCGGCGGTGAGAGGTCGTGGCGGATGTCGTTGGAGAGAAGGATCACGACGGGCCACTTGCCGTTATCGCCTATGCCGATATCGCCGAAGCGTGGCACGTGTGCCCATCCGCGTCCGAGAAGTTGGAGCAACATATCCTCAATGTGTTCTTGGAGCTTGTCGGCCTCATCGATGATCAGTATCGGAGTGATGTCGCAGCGGGCTGCGAGATCGAACGCACCCAACGCTTCACCGAGAACGAGGTATTCTCTTGACCACTGCTCTGCCCGTGCGACGCTTAGGGATTTGCCGGATGATGTAGCCTGGCGGACCCATTGATTTTGCCCTTCACGATCCCAAGTGTAGAGCACGTCATCAAGAGTGAGTCCTTGCATCCCTTGCAAGTAGAAGCATGGAAGATTGCAAGCTTGCGCCAGCGCTTCCCCAAGCGCCGTCTTACCGCCACCGCGCGGACCTTCGATGAGCCAGGGCTTGCCGCTGCGCAAGACGTGCTTGAGGTCGACGAGCATTCGTCGCTGAATCACGTAGCCGGTCTGAGCGAGAAGATCGGCGAGGGCGTCTGGTCCATCGGAATCGACGAGCAAGCGGGGATCTATCGTCGGCAGGTCTGGATTGTGAGGAATCATCGTCTTCTTGTTCGAAGCTATTCTCTATCGGGCTGTCGCTCTGAAGACTCCGCGAGAACGGTTTCCGCAATACGGCGCATCTGAGGCGACATGCGCGGTAGTGCTTCGCGGATGCGTGTCGTGTCCCCTGAAGTGAAGAGCTGCGCGAGTTCTTCTTGGCTCAGAGCGCTTGGTGAATTCGCGTCGGCGGCAGTGATGTCTGAGGACTGGGCGAGACGGTCGGGTTCGGCATCGACGCCTTTCACATCAGCGGGGAGCGTGGTGACCATGACAAACCCAGCCGTGCCCGCGGGGACCTCGACAAAACCGCGGGCCTGGTTGAGGAGAGAGGAATCAACCTCAGAGCTGACCGGACTGATGGTGCGCGAACCGACATCAGTGATGATGACGGGCTGACCGCTGACGCGGCTGCCGGCAATAGCGCCAGCGACGTTGACGGCGCTCGAAGCGACCCTGGCGAAAGCGCGAGACCAGCCGCTGGATAGTTTATGGAACTCACCGCGAATACCTGACCCGCCATCATCACCAAGGATTTCGCCGTTGAGGTTCACGAATCGATCTCGTGAGGGATCGATGAAACCGGTGATGGCGATGAAAGCGCGATCGCGCTCGCTGCCACGAACCTGGCCTATGAGGACGGTGCCTTTTGAGAGAGACCAGCCTTCACCGGAAACGTATCGAGTAAGCTCAAGGCGGATCGATGACCCAGAGCGAAGCGTGTAGATTTTTCCAAGGGTGCGAACAGGAAGAATCGAGCCGAAGCTTGGCAGGATGATCGGCGCGACCGACGGCTTTGTTGAGAGCTTGCGCGAAGCGTTAGTGAAGAAACTCGGCCGGGAAGAGTGCGACGCTTCTTGAGTTGTGTGCGCCGACGTTTCCGACAGCCTTTTGTCCTCTCGCATAGAGGCGGCATCGGTCGCGTGTGAGTCGAGACTGGCTTTACGGGCGGAGGGTTGATCACCGTCGATTGAGAAACGTATGGATCGCTCTCGGTTCCGTCTGCTCTCCTCGCGCGCTGATGCTTCGTGCTGTTTGCTATCGGCTGGCGTCTCCGATATATCGGGCGGGAGAACGGTGGAACTAGTGGGCGCGGTGAGATTCTGTGCGCCGCGCGGAAGAACAGAGGCAGAGGTGGAAGGTGGTGTAGCGGGGGATGGGTTCGATATAGCGCTTCTCACTTCGGCGATTGCCTCGGCGGTAACATCATCTGGAGCTTTATCGGATTTGGCGGTTGCGTCCTGTGCTTGAGTAGGCTGTTTCGTTTTGACGTTAATCTTCACCGACCGAGACGGACTGAAAGTGTAGTAAAGGGCGAGCACGCAACCGATGGCGATAAATAGAAGCGCGACCGCTGAGATAAGACGGCGCTTGTGTTTACTTTTCTTCGGAGGCACGCGCGCGCCGAATTGAGTTGATAGCTCAGCGTCGTCCCGCCCGTCGGTACGCGACCATGGGTCGCGGTGATGGTTCGCCTGCTCGTCGAATTGTATGTCGGTTCCGCGTTCACCAGAAGTCGGCGCGGCCCGCTCGCTGGTGTGGTCAAGCTCAGCATCTCTCGATGGTGTCGCTAGATCATCGTCGTGATTCGGTTTCATCTCATCTCCTTATCAGTACGCAGGCCTCATCTAGTGGAAGTTGTAAGATCAGCAACGGCAGGATCGTCGGCCGCGTTGATCTGACCTACGGTGACGCGTAGGCGCTGGCGAACACCGAGCACCGGGCGGCGATAGACAATCGCGTAATAAAGAGTCGCGCCGGCGGGAATAGAATCGCCGAGTCCTGAAGACTCAACGTGGAGCGGTTTGATTTGCTCGACGAGGAGCGTCTTCTTGCCTTGGTCATCGCGAGTCTCAATAGCGATATCGGGCTGGCCGGGCACGATCCTTAAGGGCTCCGGAAGAATATTGGAAACAGCGACGATGACGATGGCTGAGCCGTCTTTGTCGTTGAAGTCTTTGGGAATGGAAGTGGCGATGGAAAGACCGTGCGCGGCTGGTGTCCACTTCTTAGGCTTTGACATTGTGATAGCAAGCTTCAGGGCCTTGCGTGCCTCAGCTCCGAAGTCACGATCGGGCTTATTATTGGAGTTCGTGTTCGGGGACTGTTGAGAAACATCGCTTGGTGAAGCCTTGACGACTGAATCGCTGTTGTCACGAGTGTCCGTCGATCGAACCGGTTCTACGGTTCGAGGTCGAGCATCTGGATTAGCATCAGTGCTGCGGGACTGCGTGGACGTGCTTGGGCGCTCAGTCTCGGGGGCAATTCTTATTGACCGCTCCTGTCGTTCTTGCTCTTTCTCTTCAAGATTGACGGCAAGTCCAGCGGCGCGCCTGGCTGCTACCACTTCCGCACGGTCATAAAGAATGACTACTCGGTGCGCCATCTGTGAGAGTTCGCGAACAGGATAAATAAGAAAGGTGACCACCATTCCCGAACGCATTTGCGCGATGATCGAGGCAGCAGGGCCCGTCGAGGAATGCGAGGCAGGAGGTGAAACAAAGTTACTTCCTGCTCTGAAGACAAAGAAGTGATCGTTCTGTTTTGTTGGTGACTCATCAATCGTGACCATCTCAGAGTTCCCAGGATGGAGAGCGAAGAATCTGTCAGCAGCGGGGAACTCCACGAGCGTCACGCCGGAAGTTGCAAGACCGAGACGAACTATAGGATTCTCGTTTCCTTTAACGACGACATTGGCTTCGCCCGAAAGATACTCGGGAGATCCAGAAACGATGGAGACCGCTGGTAGCGAAAGGTCCTCGGCACTACTTCCCTTGGGCGAGTGTTTGAATCTCTGCGATCTGCTCTTGTTCTGTGTGAGCGCAAGCGTCGGACACGCAATGAGTGTTAGAAGAAACAGAATGGTTGCGACCTTGGCGGAATGCATAAATCTCCTTTTGGGTTCTACTGGATTTCCTTGTAATCAAAACTGGAAATGAGAAAGCCTGAGCGGAGATTGCGGTCCGCACGGCCTTTGGGGTCTGCAATGAGCTTGAGTGAAAGGCTGAGCTGGCGAGGCTCATCAAGCGTGACGCCGTTGTCCAGTCGATGGATGTCTTGTCGACCTAATACCCTGATTGTGTAGCGGTCTTTGGAATCGACGGTGATGTCTTGTGCGGTCCAAGTCCCTTGCCAGCTTTCCTGTAGCTGCTTGTCGAGGATGTTGTCCTGCTTTAAGTAGCGTGCGAATTTCAAAGCAGAGTCGGGGAGCATCATCCTAAGGGCGCGCTCGATGTCTTTAGACCTGGTGGAAGGGTCGATCTGGTAGAGAGAACGAACGAACTCTGAAGCGATGTACTTTTTGTCGGCGTCGGTTAGGTGCTCGGGTCCTAGCTGGACAGCCTCAGTCTCGCCATAGTCGCGATCGTTGATTTCAACGACGCGGCCGCTAGTTTTATCGACAACGATCCGGTCCGGCCTGCGATAGTACTGATAGAAATTGCTGGCGATGCTGATGAGAAGCAGCAGAGTCAGGACGATCCCGCTTCGAGCGAGATGAATCACGGTGCGAACATCCTGTGGATCGCGGTAGATGGCAGCGAGTCGCCGCGCATCACGCTTGGTGCTGGAACTAGAACCAGTCGCGATATGCGGCTGATCGTTCTCGATTTGAGATCTGTTCAACACAACGAGTTCTCCTTGGAGTCACTGGCGTACGCATTCGTCATCAGTGACGAAGACGGTGAAGGGTCCCGGATAAGGCAATCGGTCTGGAGTGAGTTCGGGAAAAAGCTTCCGTAAGAAGTCGTCAGCGACGGCAAGGTACTGCTTGCTGGTGACGATGACGATCTCTTCCTGGTCCTCTCGAGAGAAACTGAGATTGTTGCTAAAGCGAAAGCCGCTCATGGGCCAGGTGGGAGGGCAAACTGCGTTCCAATCACAAATCGATACCGACAGCTAACGACATTTAGTTGGAGCCCTCTCGGCCGTGTGCCTCAAGTCCGATTTACTTTAGACCCCTGCGCGCTCTCCGCAGTTTCGAGGGGTTCGGCTTATCTTTAATTGTCGTCGTCAAAGTAGTGATGCGTCGTCGATCACGAGGCAGTCTCGAACGGTCGAAGCAATTCGCGTGTGGTCCAGTAATCGGCGAGCGTCTTCTCGGAATGAGCTATCATGTGGTCGATAACGCTCTTCAAATAGCCGTCGAGCTCCACAAACAGATGCTTTCTATCGAAAAGGTCGGGGACGATATCCTCGATACGATCACCGATGTGAACGATCCTAGTTCGAAAGCCAATGTGACGGCCTGTAGCATCGTCTTTCTTGCCCGTCAACTCGAAGAATCGATCCAGGAGCTTAATGTACTCAGACTGATTAGTGGCGGCATATCGGGCTACGATCTTCCCAACCTTCTTGAAGGCGCAATAGCTATCTGGATCAACGAGAAACTCGAGCAAGCTCAGGCACTGAACAAACTGAGAAGTGGAGCTACTCGCCTCTAGGATATCCCTGTAAAGCATGAGAGCGTGGTCAACTATTCGGCCAACTTCACCAGTATGCGGAAAGCGAGAATGGTCGATCGATTCGATGGGCAGTCCGAGGCCCCTGGTAATGAAGTGTATGAACGCGTCTCCGCCGATGAGGCGGGCCTCACGGTCGACATGGCTGTAAAGTAACGCCCCTGCCATCATGTGGTTCGAATTGAGCTGACCGGCCCGTCCTGGCAGACAATCGGGGACATCGATCGGGCACTGGACGTAGCGAACGAAGTTGAGACAAGTTCTGTCGACATGCTCAGACAACCTACGGATGAGCCCTAGGTGGTGCGAATGGCTTCCCGACCGGACTTCCGACCAGTCCAACTTGTAAGGGAATGCAACGAGCGGATGCTTCCGCAGGATAGATTCGTCGATTCCGGATGCCTCTGAAGCGAGTTCGGCAAGAACGGAGGTCATCTTGCGGTTCGGGACGATATTCAAGGCTTCAAGGTTAACAGCTCCAGGAGGATATAATATCACTGGTCCTGGGTACGCTCTTGCAACCCATTCAACCTCCGTCCGAGCGATGGGCATTACCACCAGTTGGCTGGTGCCGGCATCGAGGTCCTTCGCAAAGTCGGATAGCAGATCACCGTCAGACTCAAACAGCATAGAGAACTCCGGTTGAGAAATCTTGAAGTGGAAGGCTCGTGTTCACGCAAGCCTACCCCTTGAGCCAGGTGGCCTTCCGAAGGCAGGTCCGCTTGAGTGAAGGGTTAGGACTCGGTCTCATATGTCAGAAGGATCGATGAACTTCTTCAACTTGATGTCCCTCAGCGTAATACTCAACAAGACACGTTCGTTTGGATTGGTTGATTTCGATGTATGCGCCAACGATGTAGCCACAAACGTGTTCCGGTTGAGTGACGCCATCATTTGACCAGACGTTATCGAAGCTAACTTTTGTGAGCGCGCGCAGACGATCACGGTCTTTCTGCTTCTCCTTCGAGGGGCGATCGGACTTCTTCATCTCGACAGCGATCAGATTGTCTTCGGCAACGACGTTGCCGCGACTATGAAGAATCAGATCGCAGTTGATGGTTACGATCTTGAATTGATCATCAAGGATGGTCTTGACTTCACCGTTCTGTTTCCGGTTGTACTCGGTATCTGCGTAATAGGCGGTCAGGCCACTAGCGTGCGCGATTCTTTCCATATAGATCGCGAGCCGACCACAATTGTTGCGCTCGCTCACGTCGCGCAACAGAACATTGATCTCTGTCTCCAAGAACCTGTCGAGCGACTGATCAAAAACTGAACGGACAAGTCGTTTGTCTATTGGCATAGAAGTCACTGTATGTGCGAAGCCTAACGCTGAGCTTGAGCGGCGCGCCGCTTTTACGCGTCCGCACGAAGCGTTAGGTAGATAATATTTTAGGAAGTACATTATCCAGAACCAGTACTAGCCCTCCTTTGGAACGCTGGAAGTGATACCACCGATCTCGATTAGCCAAAATATCTTGTCTAAGATTCTCATTTATTCTTAGCTGTTCAGAAGGCATCGTGTCAAAAATCGACTCACCAACGAATCGCTCAGAGATTATTTTGATATGCTCGTTCTTTCTAATACCAATGTATAGATCACGTTTTGCATTTAGGTTTTCGATTAGGCTGTCGTACGAAAGAATATGGAAGTCAGCCTGTTCACGAGCATAAATCAAGTTCCTTCTAATCGAATTGTCTTCGAATTCGCTTCTACGTCCCATAACCAATACGTACTTGATATGACAGGGATTCGTTGTCATGCCATGCGGAACTCGAACCATCTTTAGGGTTCCATTTATGAACCCCTCAAGATTCGCTCTATCAGAAAACCAAGCACGCCAGCGATGTATCTGATCAAGAGCTGAAACGAAATCACTGTGTAGTTCGGCATTACCGGGCTTAAAGAATCTACTTTGCGGTTTTTCTATCTCAACAAGCACGCAATTCCAGTCGGCCGAACTCTTGGCGAGATAGAAGAAGTCTGAGGTGTAGTCCTTAGCGAGAGAAAGTTTCCGCAATACGAGGTCGAAGTGAATCCCGTGGTTCTGTACGAACTCACGAGGAATAAGGCGCGAATGTTGCTCGATGAATTCTTGATACTGCTGTTCAGGAAGCTCCTGTTCAAGCAGCCGGTTGAAATCATCTATTAGCTCGCGAGGGTTTTGGGGTTGCTTGCGCATAAAACGTCTTGGTCCCTAGTGTTGTCTAACCCTCGCATCGCCGTGCCACGTAGTTTCCGGCTACGGTGAATTCGGTGAGTTAGGTCCTTTATGCGCCCAAGCTCCGCACGCTGATGATGCGCCAAAGTGTCTCCAAGGCGTGTCTTATGTCTCTCTCGGGCTCGCGCAGGTTGATGATCGGACAGCGGTTGACGAGGTCAACCTCGAACTCCACTTTGCAAGGCTTGTCCGGTGCTTCGACTGTCAGAACGCGATGGCTGTCGCTCTCCTCATCCGCGTAATCGGTCGGTAGTCTTAGACGGTCCCAGTAGGCGTCGCGCTCCTCTTCGGTCAACTCGCCAAGGTCCGATACGACTCGGCTACAGTCTTCGACGCAGACATCACGAATCTCGGCGGTGAGCTGGCGCAGGACCGGCTGGATAGCAAACCGACTGATTTCCTCCGGAGTCTCGTGGCCATACGCGTCTTCCCAGATGCGCGCAAATAGCGTTGCCACAGTTTCGGATGAGAACTGGTGTAAGGCTACTAGAGTAAGGTATGCGACACTCTTGATGTAAGGGTGCTGCTTGATCCCTACATCATCCGCTCGGTGACAGAAGTAGATCAGATTAACGAGCGCATGACCGAGCGTGGACAACACTCCTTCCCTCGATGAGAGAAGCGCCCATGGCCGACGTGAGATATTGCCATTAGCGAATTCACCGGCAATAAGAGCAATTGTGGTCTCTTCCATCCAGTCAAGTTGTAGTCGATGTTTCCAAAGGGCGTTGAGAGCTGGCTGATCCGGGTAGCTGCAGTAATTCCAGAACCGGGAGCGGGTCACTTCAAGCCTGCCCTGCGGGCTGAGTGCCTTTGCAAAAACCCGTATGATGACTTCAGGATGCTGCGAGGCCAGCTTTTCGAGCTTGGAACAGTCCCATAAGCGCACGACGGGCCTTGGGTTGGTCCTCTGCCATTCCTTCACCCAGTCTCGAGTGGGATTGGAGAAGCGTGTATTGGTGGCTACTACGAGGGTGTCGACATCTGCCGTCCCTAATGAGTTTATGACAGCCGTTTTGACGCTGCCGGGTTCGAGGGTTCGCGATCGACCCTTAACCTCAACCCACCACTTCTGACGAGTTAGTTCTCCTTCGGGATCATCCCCATAAAAGTGGCACTCTAGATCTCGCCCTTTGTCGGTTCCGCCGCTCCCTATGCCCCCGATTCGCCACTCCAGATCCTTCGCTCCCATTGCATCGAGCAACCAATATACGCACTCTTCGAGATCCTTCCCTCGAAGGCCTTCCCAAGGAATTTCGCTTGGCAAGATCAGTTCTGGTGACATTGAAATACCACTTCCATGCACAGAGTACCCTAACGTCAGAGTTGACCGGGCGGCGGCGATTAGCAACCACGTCGAATCCAACAGAGATGTCACTAAGAGCGGCGGGAAATGGTACCGTTGTTAGTATACCTAATCAAGTGGTCCTGACTACCTGCCCAACAGTTAGTCAAACTGCTCGACGAGATACGCCAGCACAGAGTCCGAAGAGCTATCGAGCGAGGCTACACGAAGACGAGTTCGTTAGCGATGCGTGAACGAGCTGAGTGAGCGAGAGGCGAGTCCAACCTGGGCGCGCGCGATGACGATATTTTGACGACCGCGAAGTGCGTGCTAGCGGGGGACTCTTACGCTATTCAGACCGAGCGCGTTGGAGTAGGGGTACAAAAATAGACCCCCAGGTCCAAAAATGTACCCCCTGGGTCGAAAAATGTACCCCCTAGTTTGCTCCCCGTACCGCTACCTGTTCAGGATTGAACACAATGCTGCTCGGGATCGCAGTGACGTGGATGGGTGTGACCTGACTAAGTTCGGCTTACTGGCGAAAGTAAATAGAGCGTGTGGACTGGGCGCCCGAGGTAGCAGGTTGATACCGGAGCGCAGAAGGATTGGTGGAGGAGGCAGCCTGTTGGACTAGGGAGGTTTGAACCTGCAGACCCGGCTCCAGAGACAAGATGTTCGACTGAGCTATGCGCCCGAAGACCGATACCCCGCGCGCAACGTAACTTCGAGTCTCGCGGTAGGGAGGCACTTTGTAGCCTGAGTTAATGACTGCATTCTCACCTGCGTTATAGCCGGCCAGCACCAGGTCAACCCTTCCATCAAACATCATATTGAGGTCTCTGACATACCTTGCGGCAGCGTCGATCGATCGAAGAGGATCGTGCAAATCGCTTCGGGTGAGTAAGCCATACCTACGTCCGGTCGCAGGAATGAACTGCATCAATCCGCGAGCTCCCTTGTGCGAAACAAGCTGCGGGCGGAAGCGCGTCTCAAGGTAAGCAATTGTCCAGAGTACGTGAGGATCGACAGAGTAGCGCGCCGCCGCCGTTTTGATAGCGGGGTGATATGCAATAGCGCGCGTAACTGTAGCAGAGGCATCAGAGATTCTATCCGCGCGGTTCTGTGCAGCTACCGAATTTGCACCATTGAGAAGTGCGAAGAGCACAAGAGTAAGGAGCAACAGAAATCTCATGAAGATGGTAGAAGGCAACGGTAATGCCCACATCGCTGTGGGTCGTCCTCACTGCGTCCGATCGTGAACTTGAATTAGGGCCACTCATGCATGACTGGTCTCAATGTTTCGAGTCCTTCGCGTGGCACGCTCTTTGAACTGAGCTGTCGCGCCGAACAGCTTGGCCGCGCGGCTCAGCCGGCATTCGAACTCTCCAAAGGAAGGACATTCGTTGGGGGCCGACGGGTCCCCAACTTTTTGGTAAGTGACTCTGAATCGATGGAGGTATGTATGTGGGACTTGAAGCGTAGAAAAAGTCGCTTGAGAAGTCGGAGTGCGCGACCGGTGCTTGATGAAGAGATCCTGGAGCAATCGCACGTCGCACGAGCCGGTGAGAAGCTGATTCGCGCCGCGGTGTTCATAAGAGTTGTTGAGCCGATGCTGGTGCTCGCCTCATTGATGCTAGTGATGGCGGTAGCTCCGGCGCTGGCCCAGGCGCCGGGCGGCAACATCTTCGGCGGGTCAGACCAGACTGTGGGCAACGGCGTGCGCGAAGCAATACGTTGGGCAAGAAATATTCTATTTCTGCTCGGCATCGGAGCAGTCGCGTGGGGAACCGTGAATATCTTTCTCGAGAAGCCCTATGCGCGCCAGTTCATCGGAGGTGGAGCGTCGATGGCGTTTGGCGGGATCGCGTCGCTGGCCTATAGCTTCGCGAAAGGCCAGGCCGTAGATGTAGACACTGATGTCGGTCAGTGAATCCCCTTGGGTGAGGAGAAAGGAGTTTGACCACTTATGTTGCGGCTACGTGCGGTTCGATCACAGATATACCTGCCGGTAACGGTATTCGGTGTTGTGTCGAGCGATTGGAAGTTTGTGCTCGCGGCAGGATTGCTGAGTTACACAATTCCATACTTGCTCGATCTCAAGCTGTGGAAGATCCCGCTCGAGTTGATAACGACAGTGCTCGCGATCGTAGTGACCATCGCTTTCTTAAACCTGATTCGAGTCGGAAAGAAACCGAACTGGTTGCAACACCACCTGCGCGCGCTGGTGGAACACGCTGACCATTGTAGGCGACTACCGAGTGATTTAGTTCGCGGCGGTCGCTTGTGGATCAAGAACTGATAAGGAGCATTGGGGGGCGAGTGCGTCCCTTTGTGTTGAAACGTCAGGAGGTGAGATGGAGCCTGGACTGATTATCGCGGGGGCCGCTGGAGTTGCCGGGCTTGGAGTTGGCTTGGGAACTGCCGCGCGGCTTATACCTGTTTATGTGGGTGCTCGTGGCGAGTTGAAAGAGTTCAACAGTAGCTCTCGGGCCGCCGTGTATGACGACATAGAGATGTTGGAGCGAGAGCGGCGCTATCTTGGCTCTCCGCTCGGCCGTAAACGTGATTCGTCGATAGTAGGGATATATGAATCGGCTCTGCGACACGCGGACGGGTCATACACGATGGGCTATAGGCTTGAGCTGTCGCCTACCGTGTTCGGAGATGATCACGTGATCGAAGCGCGCGCGGATGCGATTGCCCGATTGTTGGCCGTCCGGAAGCCGCCAGGTACTGTGCTTCAGTTTCGGCTCTCGATTGGAGCTGATCCGGGTCGGGCGGTGTTTCGACACGTAGCGACAAGAGACGAAGGAACGACGCATGCGGACGCCGCGCTCTTTCACAGCCTAGGGGTCCAATACTACCAGGAAGCGGCGCTGAGGGGCGCATTCAAGCAATCAGTGCTGACGCTGTGGGTACGAGTGCCGGTCAAGCATAACAGCGATGCGCACGGTAGAGGGCTGAATAACTTCGTGCCGGCAGTGAGCCGTGAGATCAAGAGACATGGATGGATGAAGTTTGCGGCCGCCATTTCAGCTGGCTGGGAGAGCAGCTCTGATGAGGGGATCATTCGCCGAATTGATAGCGATGAGAGAGAAGCGCGGATCGAGGCGGAGCGAGTCTTTCGTCTCATCGAGCGCGAGAGCCCAATAGAGATGAAGCGACTAAGCCGGGATGAGCTGTGGGAAGCGGTGTACCTGGGTCATCGCCAGAATGCCGAAGGATCGCCGCTGCTGCCTGATGAGCCGGGAGTTGATCTGAGGGATTACCTGTGTGGCGAGACTATCTCGAACCAAGGTCCTTTCATGTTGCACGGTTCGCATCCCGCCGCAGTCGTAAGCATGTTCGTGCCGCCACAGCCGGTGATTCAGGCGAATGTGCTCCGGTCCCTGATGCTCGACGGTGATTTGAACTTTCGCCATACGCTTGTCGCCGAGTTTGTTTATCCCGACCAACGAAAGGCAGTGAAGCTCCTGGATAAACGAATTCGCCAAGTACGCAGAACGCGGCTCCGAGCAGATGGACGACTGCGCGAGACTCCCGAAGCGCGAGCCGCAATGGGTGACCTTGAAAGCGTGCGAAGTGAGTTGACGGGTGAACGAGAAGCGGTCGTTAAGACGCGGATGTACGCAGTTCTGTATGGCCCGCCCGCACGTACCGAAGCTGAGCTATCAGAGTCAGTGTCGTTGCTCGATGGCTACTGTGAAGAGTTGGTGACTGCGATGCGAAGGATGCCGGGAGCGGACGCGTCTAGAGAAGAGCCGGCTGCGTTGAGGGCCATCTATCACAGGTCGCTTGTCGGCGAGTGCGACGACCGGCCAACGGGCAGGGAGATAACAGAAACGGCGCATTCGCTCGCCCCGCTTGTTCCCAGTGAATCAATCTGGGAAGGCTCATTACGTCCACACACTTTGTTCTCAACACCGAGTGGTCGCTTGATCGGGTTCGACCTTTACGATCGAGCGCAGGTGCCCTCGCCGCTGGTGCTGATAGTCGCGGCTCCGGGAGGCGGGAAGTCTGTGCTGATGGCCCGAACGATAACGGACGTACTTGGTAGCAGGCGAGAAGCGCGAGTGCGAGCGGTGGATTTTGGCGAGTCGCTCGGACCGTTGGTAGATGTTCTGAAGGGGAGGCATCTAAGGTTTTCCCTGAGTGAGACGCGAACGATCAACGTGTGGGATTACGAGGGCCTTGAGATCGGCGACCCACCTGATGAAGTGCAAATAGGCTTCGTGGTCGGAGACCTGATGCAACTGGCGCAAGCGCGTGAGACCGATTCGTTAGCCGAGGACATTCTCAACACGCTCGTGAGTGAGGTCTACAAGAATGAAGCACCACGCAATGCGGCTGGCCTGCCGAAACACGAACCGACGCACGTACATCTTCTCGAACTCCTGAAGAGCTATCCATTCAAGCACAAGGCAGCACAGGAGCGAGCAGAGTCGCTGAGTCTGGCATTGGAACGTTTCCGTGATCATCCGTGGCTCGATGCGCCAACGCATTCGGACTTCGCGGTTGATTCGCCGTTCGACGTGTACGAACTGGACAGCCTTGAGATGTTCCCGCCGAGAGTACAGGAGTCGTTGGCTTATCGCGTGGCTGCGAAAGTGACTCGCTCGATTGGGCGACTGAATGAAGATGGTACCCGAGCGCCGACGCTGCTGGCATTCGATGAGGTGCACAAGATCGTGGACCGTTACCCGGCCATCCTGAAGGTCATCAAGAGGGGCGCGCGAATGGGAAGGAAAGAGAATGTAGTCACGATGCTTGCCAGCCAGGGCTATCAGGATTTTCAGCACGTGCACGATCTCACGAAGACGGCAGGAGTGAAGCTGATAGGAAAGCAGATCGGGGATTACGACAAGCTTGTTCAGGATGCGGGGTTGTCGCCCGGCGCGATAGGAGCGGTGAGCGCAATTCGAAACGTGCCCGGCTCTCACGCACAGTTCCTACTGGTACTCGGCGCAGGCGACGACAAGATAGTGGAGATGGTCCAGGTGGACTTATCACCGATGGAGTTGTGGACATTCACCAGCAATCCAGACGAGCGAAATGCGCGAGCGCGAGTTGCCGCGTTGAAACAGGAATGGTCGCTGGCGGAGTGCATAGCGTGGCTGGCTGCGCAGTATCCGCGCGGGCTGACGGCTGAGAAGCTCGTGGCGATAGATGAATCGCTTCTCTTAGAGGATCAAGTGGAGCGCATCAATTGATCGACCGAGCCGACGAGAGAACAACAGGAGGTTTACGCAATGAACGCGATGAGAGTGATCAATAGAAAAGGGCGGGCCTTCGTTGTGGTCGCGGCAATGATGATCACGATGATACCAGTGCCTGCGCGAGCCCAGATTTTCGGTGGCATCGTATACGACCCTACTAACTACGCACTGCAGGTTGAGAAGAGAGTAGAAGAGGCAGCTCGGTGGGTACAGACGATCGACCACTACTTAAGAATGTACGAGAACGCAGTGCAGCAGCTAACGACGTTGACAGGCGTTCTCAAAACGGCGGAGCAGCACCTTGGGTTCCACCGGCAGACGCTGACAACGATAAGCAGCATCGGCAAAACGATACGAACGTCGTTCCGAGTAAAGCGGCTGGTTGAAGGTCTGGTTGTTGGTCAGGTAAGAGCGCTCAAGGAGATCGATGACCGTTTGAGGAACGGGATATTCGATCCAGAGAAAGATCGGCGCGATCTTGAAGACTACTTGAGGAACGGAATTGGGCGAACGAGTCAGGATGCGCTGGCGAACATGGAACGACTGGAGAAGATGGATAACACAATCGCCAGGGCAAACTACGACATCAAGCGCCTGAGTAACAATCGCGCCGAAGCGGAAGAGCACCTAAAGGCGATGCAAGACGCAGTGGAGCAACTGAAGAACTGCGAGGAATGCACCGAGAAGGATCGAGAGATTCAGGCGCTGGCGGTACAGATCTTTCAAGCAAGCCAGCAACAAGAACAGACGAACGCTCAGATCGAACAACTCCGACAGCAGATCACCGAGCGGACCGAACGTATCGCCGAGCGAGAAGAAGCGCGGCTGCGGTTTGGCTCACAGGTTACCACGCTGAAGGATGGTTGGAAGAAACTTGTCGAGGCGAAGCAGCGGGTGTGGGACAAGATTCACGATGGGGAGTGAGCAGACGGCTAATAAACAGGGCGGAGCATAGCGGGCGGGTAGCGATGGAGTAACGAAGCTAGTGAGTCTAAGGGATAGTCAAAGAGAGCGGCGTGGCATTCTAGCGAAGCTACTGCTGGCGGTGGCGATCATGGGGTTGGGCGCAACAACCGCGCGAGCACAGACACCATCGCCAGCAGGCGGGGGAGACTTCGCGAGTGAAATGGCTCGACTGGTGGAGCGTGCGGCGGAGTTGGTACCGCTGATTCGCGATCAGGTCGAGAGCCCGTTGATGGGAGAGTTTGAAAACCTCTCGATGTGGATAGCCGCGATCGTGATGATGCTGAGCTTCGCGCGAGTGCTCCGCGAGAACGATGGCGGATCAAAGGACTTGTATTACTGGATAGGCCGCTTGGTCTTTTGCATGATTCTGTTTGGCACCGGTCCAACGATACTGAACTCGATGGAAAAGATGGGCCAGGCAGTCGTCTGGGACACGCCAATCAAGTCGGCTTACGACACCCAAGGACAGAAATTCGAGGAGAACTATAAGAAGTTTCTGGAAGTCGGATTCACGGTGCAAGGCGATAAGGGACCGATCGGCGTGCTGACTGACAACGAGTCGCCGGTCAAGTCAATAGACAAAGCATTAAATCCGTCGTCGTGGAACATGCCGCAGGTATTCACGGTTGTAACGGTGGCGCGCGGGCTAATGGAATTTGCGGATTTGTTTCTGCTGTTGCTCGGTCAATTCATCATGATCGCGTTGCGGTTGACTTCACCGTTCATCATCGCGATCGCGATCGATCAGAAGTTGGCGCACCAGGTGGCGTATCCTTATATAAAGGGCGCGGCTGCATTCACTCTGATAGCGCCGGCTGTGGGCGCGATAGTCGGGATCTTCGCCTACGCTGCCGCGAATGTCCCGTTGAGTGCTATAGATTTCAATAGTCCAATCTTTAAGCTGAATCCCGAGACTCTGATGATAGAGGGTGACCCATCGCGAGCGGTGTATCCAGCATTGATTGGTGCGGCGATAATGCTTGTCAGCGCTCTGGCGTTGTTTGCATCTCCCTACATTAGTTACCGCGTCGCATCGGGGCAGGTGTTTGAAGGTGTATCCGGGGTGATGAGTGGCTGGATGGCGGCGTTAACGGGGATGGTGGTCGAGGTAGCGGGCGTACGACAGGCGGCAGGTCTCGAAAGACAGGCACAAACGATTCAAGCTCACGGAACATACGGCGGTGAAGTGACGCGAGCCGGCGCTTCGTTCGAAGCGGGAAACCTCGGAGTGCAAGCAAGGAAACTATCGGCACTGGCTGCCGCGCGCGGAGCGCTCACAGCTACACTCGGACAGATATACGGGGCGAAGACACAAGCGACTCAACAGGCGCAAGCAGGCCAGTTGTTCGGGGTGAGTTCCGCTGGAGCTACGGCTGCATTGTCGAAGAGTGACGTCGGGGTACGCTTGGAGCAAGGAGTAGGCGATCTGAATGCGCGCCGGCAAAGGGACCTTGACTTCACTGAAGCTAATCGATCTGCGGACACAAAGAGGTGGTTCGGCGACAAGCTGATCATGGGATCGAGCTATGGTGCTGACGTTATTCGCGGCGCCACGAAGGACAATAAGAGATTCGAGACCGGCGGAAAAATACTGGGCGCGGGTGTGGAGATCGCTGGCGGCGCTGGAGGGCTTTATTTGCAGCACAAGTCCATCCAGGATCGCGCGGCCGGTCAGAAGGGCGCAGTGAATACTTCAACAGACAACATGGTTGAGAACCAGGAACGCGCTGCCGCCGGTTTCACGGGGAATCAGGATGTCTATGTGAAGCAGATGACCGAAATCCACCAGCGATACTCGCAGGATCAGATCGCAGCTATACGAGCGGGAGCAGATCAGGCAGCGGGCGGAGCTTCGCGAGGCACATCGATTACGATGGGTGGAATTAGTCGAGGAGCTTCAATTGAAATGCGAGCCAACAAAACGATGCTTGAAGGCTCTATTGCGGCGGCAGGTCAGATGCGAGACGCTTCTCTACAAGCAGCGAAGCTCCACATGGCGGCAACGATCGTGCACCACATGACTCGCGACGCAGCGCGTCGGATTGAGCAGGGTCTCACCATGCGTTATTGAGTTGCGTGACGGTTTGAGTGGAGCTATATTCGCGATATGGCATCAACAAGCATCAACGTCGGAAAGTTCGGAATCGATTCGGTTAGTGGCAGTAACGTTCTTTTGACTGCTCGACCGGACTTGCGAATCTTGAAAGTCGGGTTTCTTACCGCGGCGTTAATCGCTGTCGCAGGTGCCGTTGTTTATCTGTCGCCGCTCGATGCCCCTGTAAAAGTCGCCTTCCTACCTTTGGCTGTACTGTTGGTTGTGATCCTCGCCTACTCAGTAATCATGTATGAAGCGCTGAGGAACACGGTCTTTGTCGTAACTAATGATCATATTGAAGAGAAGGGCGGAGTCATCTGGAAGACGCAGCATCGAATACCGTTGACCTACGTGCGCGATGTCACGTACGACCAGAACTTTGTCCAAGCGATGTTTGGGGTTTGCAGCGTTACCGTTTCTCCGACAAATGGGAACAAGATCGTGCTCTCCAACATCGAGAGTGGGGAGCGGATGCGAGAGTTGATCTGGAAGCTAGTATTGTCGAAGTCACCTTCGGCGCACCACAAGAGATAGCCAAGGACCTATTGTCTCCAAGAGTATCCTCACCATGATGGGTTGGCGCATCTTCGGGATCAAAAAACTTATTTGCGCACCAAAGGCTACACACCGAGATTACGGACCTAATCCTCGATAGAGGTACCCAAGCCATTACTTGACCGATCTCTGCCGTGGTTGGGTCGATATTCAGACCGTTCTCAGCGACATAATGGCAATACTAACAGCCGGCCCAGTTGAGGGCCGTCCCGCCGCTGGCGTTCAAGCACTACATTTGACTGTTCCAAGGGCACGCGGACAGCGCCTCGAGAGCGTTGCTCTATTCGGGCTGAAGACCGATGTAAGACTATGTGGTTTTTGCTGCCTTGCGTATGTTCTGGTCTTCTCTTAGTCTATGGCCCGGCCACTGATTACATTCTTACGGATTCAATGCTGATAGCCCAGGAGGTATTCCTAGATGAAGCAACGTACGATGTTCCTTGGCGCAGCGGTAGTTCTCCTTGCCATTGTCGCTGTAGTCTTCCTGCGAGGATGTCAGCCTGCGCAACCCGTCGAGTATAGGATTGGCGTGGTGCTTTCCTTAACCGGGCGTGGTGCGACTTACGGGCAACGGGCACTCAATGGAATGCAGCTCGCTGTTGATGAGCTTAATGCGACGGAAACGTTCCGCAACAGACTTACCAAGCTCATCGTGGAAGATTCACAGTCAGCGGCGCCTCAAGCGCTGTCAGCGTTTAGGAAACTCATCGACGTTGATCATGTGCCGGTGGCAGTTGGTTTTGTGCTGAGCGACGAGGTGCTTTCCTGTGCCCCTGTAGCAAACGACCGGGGAGTCGTGCTCCTGACGACCGCAGCCGGAAGCGACAAGATTCGAGATGCTGGCGATTACATTTTCCGTAATAGAGAGAGCGGAGCATTAGCGGCTGATAAGATTGCGTCCGCCTGCATACAGCGCTTCGGAAGTAAGGAGGCGGCAATCCTTCATTCTAATTCTGCGAACGGAGTTTCTTACCGAGATGATTTCAAGAAAGCCTTTGAACGTCTAGGTGGAACGATCTCGCTAGCGATTGGCTACGATGAGGGCAAGACTGATTATCGCGCACAGATTGAGCAACTGCGAGCCAAGTCTCCCAAAGCGGTTTATTTGGCGGGCCTCGACCAAGAGTTGGGACTCATTCTGAAGCAAGCGAAAGAAGTCGGGTTTAACTCCCAATTTTTCGCCAGCCCGGGTGCCATTAGTTCAAAGCTTCTTGAAATTGCGGGAAGTGCCGCCGAAGGCTTGGTCAGCGCAAGCGCGCCTTTTGACTTGAATTCGAATGACCAGCGTATTCAAGCTTTCGTTAACTCGTACAGGTCGCGCTTCAATGACGCTCCGGACTTTATAGCCGCAAACTCTTACGATGCCATAAACATGATCGCCGGGCTTTTCAAAAATGGGGCAACTACTAGCGATCAGATTAAGGCCGGTCTCTACTCAACAAAGGATTACCCTGGTGTTGGAGGGCAGACCACATTCGATGCTGACGGCGAAGTGCGCAAGCCTATTACTTTGGTTCAAGTTCGCAATGGGGAATTTATCCCTCTTGGAGATTGAAAGATGAGTGACGTCCACCCGTTACTATTTGCCGCAGCACAAGCAAGAGATGCCGCAAAAACAGCAATCAAAAAAATCATCACTGAAACTAAGCGCGATCCACCTCCTTTTCTGAGCACTGTTGCCATCAACCTCTGGTCGCCATATCTCGCCTTTGGAAGGCACACCGATCTAGCCTACCCCAACGATACAGAAGGAAAGAATCTTAAAATCAAGTTTGGTAAAGGCCAACTTGAGTTGATCTTTGGGCGCTACTTGAGACTCATGGGCCGCAATCTCAGCCCGAACCACCTCCTAGTTGAAATCAAAGGCGTTCAAGAACTAATTATCAATCTTAACAATCAGGAATTTGAGGGTCCGACCCAGAAGACAACGGGGGAGATGAGCTTCTCGTTACCTGTATTCAAGTCCACCAAAAACCCAGTAGTTAACGAATTGATACCACCAATTAGGTATCGCGAATGGCTAAAGTGGTTACAGGATGACGACTATGAGAGTAGATATGAGAACCTTTTGAGAGAAGAGCTAGAAGCATGTCGAAATAGTGCTCGCAGAGAATTGCGAGAGACCTCGGAAGCTTTCGTAGGGCATCTTGCTGAGTGGGTAAGAAAGGGCTGGGTGCACGAAACGGTTGGACTTAGTGACTTCGATGACCGTTGGCTTTCTAGATTACAATTGACGGCGCTTGCATCATATTTTTGGGGACCCGTATGGGTAACTCAACGTCTCTCTTTGGACCATCCCGCTCAGGAGAAGCTCGAGTTGTTGGTAACCTGTACAGTGACGGGAAGAGGAAACGATTTAAGAATCGATTCAAATCATCCAAATAGAGGTCAAGTCAGAAGCTTTGCCAGGAGATGCTTCAAGCTAGCCATGCAGTTCATGAAAGCTGCCCTTCAAAAACCTCTAGATACTCTCGAACGATATGACATTGACCAAGCAGATTTAGAGGATAAGATCTCACTAGTAGGCGATGATTTCTCAGGTATTTTGGGCAAAGCCCTGATAGGTTCGGATCATGAGAGCAACCCAATCAAGCTAAGAGGACTTCTTACACCCGGCCTCGATTGGTTGCCGTCAATATCCCCAACACAACTTAGAGTCCTTTATGAAATCAAACCTGAGGAGGTTAAACTACAGACCGATTATTGGGAGCTCTGGAAAGCCTTTTTCAAATCGAATGATCTGTTTCTTTCTAACGACGGAGTCGCACTTCATTTTGAACTTGCTCTATCAGACTTTGATACAAGGCCTCTACCGATTCCACGTCACGTCGTTCAATTGACCGGGCGACTTGAGAGCTTTATTAAGAATATGGGAAAGCCTCCGGCAGGTTTGTTACAAATAGGTTTTGAAGCTGGCATGACCACAGCGTTTCATGTCCGCGCGTCGAATCAAAATGCCGTAACAAATGCTGTAACAATTGATCAGCGAGTTCAACTTAAGACTTCCAAGTCTTTCACATGGAAATCATCGGAGGAGTACGGAAATAACTGGAAAGTGCTTTCCGATGCGCTTGGGGACATCCTTCTCTACATTAGGGATCACACAGGCTATAAACCGTTCTTCAAAGAAGCTTCAGAATCGCTTCGCAGCCTAAGCGAAAACCAAATTCAGGTATTGTCCGACGCTATAGCCGAGGTGTCTCGTATTGAGCGGGGCTGTTTGGTTTTTATCGGCCCTCTATACGCTAATACACGTGAGCACAAGTATTGCTTCTATGATGGCTCGATTAAGAAGAGGATTGATATTACTCGGCTCGGCATTTACCTGCCGATCGTATCTCAAATTCCCGACAGCTTCGCGCAAGAATTCAGAGAGCGATTCGCTGACTTAGCTGGTATGGACGGCGAGACCGTCGTTTCGACGGGTAAGGAACAAGTAGCAGCGAAGGCTAGCTTGCCGCAGGGCTACAGTGTTCGTCCCGCCGGTAGTCTTTTGGGAAGACAATTCGTACACCTGCCTGAAGATACACCACCCCTTGTCGATACGCAGATGCCCAAGATTTATAAGGATTATGACAGGTCGTGGGACGATGGGAGCGTTTCCCTGGAAACGTTTCGCTTGGATGGCCTTGAAGCGAACAGGTTAAGATATAGGTCAATTCTTCACTCAGAGAGGGAGGACGATAATAAGCTGAAGAAGAGTGATCTGTTATCGCTTGGAACACGACACAGGAAGGCAGCAATGACGACAAAGTGTCTACCTTCTATATTAGGAATCACTAGCTCGGCTTCAGGTTACCTCATGGTTTGGTTGCATGGTGTTCCCTTGGTCTATCTCAGACCACAAAGGGATTACCTATTACCGTACCTTCAGAAACCTGCATTAAAAACCAACCTAGGTTGGGGCAACACCAAATGAAGATTGAACTTTGTTCTGTGCCGGCAAATTTTGGTCATGGAGCAAATGATGGTGCTTACTATCCGGTGGGACTCTTGACACTCGGAACGCATCTTCGCCAAGTGTCACCACACTTGTCTGTCTCCGTTGTTGATCTGCACCACGATAGAGATTTCAAACCGAGTGCGGATATTGTTGGCATTTCTTGTGCAAGCACGTTGAATTACCAGAATGTGCTGGCGCTCGCGGGGCGGGCGAAAGAGTATGGCGCGATCGTCATACTCGGTGGTCCGCATGCCACGCAGCTAGCTGATCAAATACTCCATAACAGAAGCGAAGTCGTTGATTATGTCATCCGTGGCAACGGCGAAGGTGCTCTTGCCTCACTCTTAGAGGCGCTCCAAAATGGCCTCGGACTCAGCAATGTTCCAAGTTTGAGTTGGCGTAGCCCGGAGCAAGGGATAGTCCATAACGCTCCTCTGTCGTCTTTGTGGAAATATGACGACTTCCTTCCTTTAGATCTAACATTACTTCGGTCTGGCCTGAAGCCATATTTCGATACTTTTAAAGCTCGCATTGACCCCGAGATAGATGCCGCCTTCGTCGTTTTCACACACTTCGGATGCGGTTATCGTGAGATGATGCAGCATCGGGCCGCGACCAGTAAGCAACTTTCTCGTTGGTGTAGCTACTGTTCACTCAATGATCCGCTGTTAACAAGAAGTGGTGATGCAATCGTTGCGGAGGTGCTTGATCTACTTAATTGTAGTCGGGTGGCGACTAATTCCAACGTCTTATTGAAGTGCTATGGAGACAATGTTGGGACCCAACCGGTAATGCTTGATAGCCTAGCGTCAGCAATCGAACGTTGTGATGGTTGGAACCAATACCGGATTGGTTGGACTTTCTATTCTCAAAGTTCTCGCCTCACACCCGAACTAATGAGGCTGTTATCGCGCGTGGGAACGAAAAACCTTTATATCGGCTTTGATTCTGTTGATGACAGAGTGCAACTACTAAACGGTTTGGGCACATCTGCTGCTACGCACCAGCGCGCCTCCAGTCTCTGCCAAGAGCGAGGCATAAAGATTCAGGCTGGATTTGTTCTGGGCAGCGCTGGAGAGACGGAACAGTCAGTGAATAAGACGCTACGCTTTGCGGAGAAACTAGCATCCCAAGGAGCTCTAGAACGAATCAATTCAGCCGTCCTTTTCATCACCCCTGGTTCACCCGCATATTCTCTACTGTGCGAGCGAGAACCTTGGATCAATGCTCTGGATGAGCTTCCAACTGAGGAGTTGCAATGGAATTGGATTCGACATTTCTGCCCCGAGCTGGGCAACAGCCCATCTGACGGTATTGCAATCCTCAAACGAGCCGCTAATTTGCTTGATGAGTTATTGAGCTCCGCGCCGCATGCCAGCATGGGGTTTATCAGTGACCGGCTCGCATCTGAAGATGTTTTGGCGCGAAGTATTGGATAATGATAGAGCAGATTCTCACGAATGGACTCATTGCTGGCCTGCTATTAGGTCTTGTTGCTATCGGATTCAGCATCGTCTACAGTGCTGCGCGCTTCTTCCATGTTGCGCACGCGGCGATGTACTTAGCCGGAGCGTATACGGGAATTTGGCTTTCGAATAATACTAAAACCCCCGGCTTTGTAGCTGTCCTTGGGGCAATAGTTGCTGCTGTAACACTAGGCCTGTTAATTGAGCTATCCGTCTACCGACCGCTACGGAAAGTGGGCGCCTCATCGCTCGTCCTTTTCTTGTCGTCACTGACGGTGCTCCTGATCGTACAAAATGCGATTGGGCTGATAGTTGGCAGTGAGATACAGACAGTGCAATCTCGTATTGGCCAGGATACCCTTCAAATCTTGGGCAGCACGATCACATCTTGGCAGGCTATCTCGTCCGGCGTCACCGTACTTCTGTTCTTGATAATATGGTTACTTCTGCGCTTCACTCTAACTGGCAAGAAGATGCGCGCGGTCTCTAGCGACCCCGATTTGGCAGAGGTGGTGGGGATCAGCCGGGATAACGTGCTTCTGATTGTGATTGTTCTAGGATCTTCCCTAGCAGGGATAGCCGGGTTCTTAGTAGGTTACGACACGGCTGTGACTCCTTCGAGCGGTCTCGGAGTTCTGTTGATAGCGGTCACGGCGGCCATCGTAGGAGGTATCGGCAGTATTCCGGGCGCGATGTTTGGAGGACTTCTGGTAGGAGTTGCGCAGCACATTGGTGTTTGGCGACTACCCGCCCAGTGGCAAGATGCCATAGTCTTTGGGATTCTCATTCTTTTCCTCATTCTTAGGCCCCAAGGCTTCTTTGGAAGACCTATTTGGCGGACGGCGGTTTGAGATGGAATACCTCCTTCACATCTTTGTGCTGGTAGGCATATACACGGTGTTGGCAGTATCGCTTGACCTTCTCGCCGGTCAAACGGGACTTCTCTCCATCGCGCATGCGGCATTCTACGGGCTCGGTGCTTACGCCGCGGCGCTGCTTGCGGGCCGACTGGGCGCTCCTTTTCTGGTAGGCACTCTGATCGGGATGCTTGTGGCCATTCTGGTCTCGTTCCTTGTTTCCTTACCGTCAGTGCGGCTACACGACGACTATCTTGCCATCGCGACGTTTGGCTTCCAGATGATCATCTTCAGCATATTCAACAACTGGATGGGGCTCACACACGGACCACTTGGTATTTCCGGTATCCCACACCCTTCGATTTTCGGATGGCCTATTCGGTCCAGTGCTGGCTTTGTCGCTTTAGCAGCCCTTCTTGCTGGCTTCGCCTATCTCGTAGTTTGGCGTATAGCGACTAGTCCATTCGGCCGGGTGCTGCGAGCTATTCGAGAGGATCAAGTGCTCACCCAAGCAATGGGCAAGAACACTCTGTGGTTTAAGGTCGCTGCCTTCGCTATCAGTGCAGCTCTGGCTGCTTCGGCTGGAAGTCTCTACGCTCACTACATTACATACATCGACCCAACAAGCTTCACAGTAATAGAGTCAATCCTAGTCATCTCAATGGTGATCATAGGTGGGGCGGGAAGCCGGTGGGGTCCACTATTAGGGGCCGCGATCCTTGTCACTCTTCCGGAGGCGCTACGGTTCCTGGGGCTGCCGAGCTCAGTCGCTGCAAGCTTGCGGCAGATCATATACGGCACAGTGCTCCTTATAATGATGATGGTTCGGCCGCGGGGACTCGTTGGTAAATACGGCTTCGGACGATGAGGAGAGATGGCAACGCTTCGCTGTGAATCTTTGAGCAAGTCGTTCGATGGTGTTCAAGCACTCGCCGATTTTCATTTCGTCTTTCCATCAGCAGGCATCACAGCCATTATCGGTCCCAACGGAGCAGGCAAAACCACCCTTATCAACTTGATGAGCGGATTCCTTCGCCCTGATTCGGGGAGGGTCTTTTTCGGTGAGCGCGAAATCACTCTCTTTGTGCCTCATAAGATTGCAAGGCTGGGCATTGCGAGGACGTTTCAGGATCTTCGCCTAATTCTCCAGATGCCCGCGCTTGATAATGTACTTCTTGCACGACCTGGCCAGCGTGGCGAGCGACTGTTCTATGCCCTGTTTCCCTTCGGCTTGAAGGAGGAAGAAGTTCGCAACCGCGCAGACGCGATAAGGCTGCTGCGCTACGTTGGGCTTGAAGAGAAGGCTGGGGCTTTGGCGGGCGAGCTTTCTTATGGGGAGCAGAAGCTCTTGACACTTGCGTGTTGCCTGGCAACTGAGGCTAAGGTCCTTCTGCTCGATGAACCCGTCGCCGGTGTACACCCCGCGATGGCATTGCGCATTCTTGATCTGCTGCGAGAACTTAGAGACGATGGGAAACTCGTTGTGTTCATCGAGCACGATATCAGCGCAGTTCGCCGGATCGCTGAGCAAGTGATTCTATTGGACCATGGAAAGATCATCGCCCAGGGTGTCCCAAACGAAGTTCTAGAGCAAGCTGAAATAATGGAGGCATATCTTGAGTGAGAATATGGCTCCCCTGCTCAGCGTCAGATCGCTAATCACTGGCTATGGAAAAAAACAGGTCGTGAATGGGGTCTCGCTTGAGGTCGGACGCGCTGAGATCGTGGCCTTGATCGGCCACAACGGCGCAGGTAAGTCGACTCTCCTCAAGGCCGTCTTCGGGTTGATAGCTATCAGGGAAGGACAAGTCTCGTTCGATGGAAGTGCTCTTCGACGGCCAAAGCCACGCGAGCTTCTGCGCGCCGGGGTTACCTACGTTCCTCAGGGAAATCGAGTCTTCACGGACTTAACAGTGCGGGAGAATTTAGAGATGGGTGGCGTTACGCTACCGAACAAAGCGCAACTTGAGGAAGGTATGGAGCGAGTGTTTTCGCTCTTCCCTTCTCTCAGGGACCGATTGCGAGAGAGAGCCGGAAGGCTGTCGGGCGGTGAGAAGCAAATGCTAGCTCTGGCGAACGCGCTGATCTTATCACCTCGGCTGCTTCTGCTCGACGAGCCATCGCTAGGGCTGGCCCCGCCCATGGTGACAGAAGCGCTCGCTCGCATATGCCAAATCAATCGCGATTCTGGCGTCGCGGTATTGATAGTCGAGCAGAAGGTGCGCGAGGTTCTGAGGATTGCTCACCGCGTATATGTACTACGCAATGGATTAGTCTCCTTCTCTGGAGCCGCTGACGCGCTTAGAGATGAGACGACACTTCGCCGCGTCTACCTGTAAGAGCGCAGACCGTGGCTCAACACACATTCAACATCGGGAGGCTCAGCGGCTTCATTGACCGGGCGAGAAATGTCACTTCGTCCTGACGAAAAAAGAAAACGACAGTCATTAAGGCAAAGATGTTGATCAGCTGTGCTTCAGTTCAACGTGAAAGTGCTCCGGCGCAACTGTTATGTGTTTAGAGTGGTTTTGGTTGTACGGCTCTCGCACTGACAACTCATTTGATGTCCGGTAAATCTAGCTCGTCGTCTATCAAGATATCGACCGAAGATTTGATAAGACGCGCATACCTCAGGAGCACTGGCAACGGTGGCTCTCGCGTTCCTCTCTCAAAAGTGGATATGTCCTCGCGGGGTATCCTATCTGCTACTCCGAGCCTAGAAGCCATCTCCGTTTGTGATAGCCCTAAATCCAAGCGGATTCGCCGCAGCTTGGATGCCAGATGTTTAGGTTTCCATCTCCTCGCCTTACCCATCAGGATCTACCCCAAGATGAGCAAGGCCGAGACAGGGACTTGCCGTGCGGGTTAATTAACCCTATTATTCTATCCGCTTTCTGTGGTGCCGATGAAACGCGCTCTTTGCGGTTCGCGGCGACTTTCAGCGCCTCCATTTCGGATGCGATGAAATCATGGGTTTAAGAATATCAAGAGCGCTTCGCTTCGTCACTCTCAGATTGACTTGGCAAACAGATATTGAGTCGCCACAAGAGCGACGTGTACTTGAATTGTCCTTGGTTGCCTAGGCTTTGTATCGAAGCACTAGAAACAGCGCGGCCAAAACCAAGAGCGTTTCTGCACCCAAAGCGGCAGGTTTACCTTGACTAGTTTCATTCGACACGCTGGCTCTACTGCTCTGAGAGGTTTCGCCTGGCTCGCAAATACATCCGGGCGATCCGCAGTCACACCAGCCGCCTTGCAAGGTATGCCCGGCGAAAACAGCAACGGATAGGCATAACATGAGCAAACAGGCACCAATTAGTCGTCTCATAGCTCCCTCCTTGCCGGCATTGTATCAACACATACTGAGCGGTCCGGCGAGCTACCAAGAACTAGGGAACCGCGTTCTACAACAAATCAGGACTGCTCGTGCTTTTCGACAAGTAGAAGAGGTAAGGGAACTGGCGGGACTACTCATCAACAATCCGATAAGAGAATTTCAACTGATAGCCCAGTATTATCTGGTGTGGTGTAAATGCCGAGAGCTGGAGTATCACGGCGAAGTTCTTGATAGGATCATCGAGCAAACACAGACCCATAAAGCGCAGGCTCTGTTGTCGCGTGGCACGTTTGAAATATCTCAAGGCAATCCTGAACGTGCGTTCTGTTTCTATAGTGAAGGGCTGAAGGCGAAACCACCGATCTCCGAGCATATCGGTCTCTCGCTAGCGATTAGTGTGTTGAAAGCGAGCGAAGGATTTCACCAGTCAGCTTTGCGGGATATGGAAGCCCTTACGCCGTTAATAAAGCACGCTGAGCCCAGACTCTACTATGACTTTCTGAATTCCTATGCTGTGGAGCTAATCGAAGCGGGCCGTTTGCATCAAGCGGAGAACGTCTCGGCAATAGCAGTATCCTCTCCTTTTGGCCCATACTATCGTGAGTGGTTAGAAACACTTTCGGAGATCAGATCACGAAGAAAACACCGCTCTACTATCTCAATCCCACCGCCACAGGAGCGAGACTACGAACTAGCGACGCCTGAGCCAATTAGCAACATAATTCCATCTCCCGATCTAAGAGTCGAGGTCGTGATCGACTTCATGAATGCCAATCTCGAGCGAAAGGTTCCTCTAAGAGAGCTGGCGAGCGTGGCAAATCTTTCGGCGTCCCGCCTTTCCCACCTTTTCAAAACCCAAACCGAAATGTCGCCCGGCGAATATCTGATAAAACTCAGAATGGGAAAAGCGCGTCAGCTCTTGGCGACCAGTTTGCTGAGCATCAAACAGGTGATGGCAAAAGCCGGTTACTACAACAAGAGCCACTTCGCGCGCCATTTCAGAAGATCCTTTCACTTCTCACCTTCCGAATATAGAAAGAGCGTCTCAAGGTTGACAGCGAAAAGCGATTACCTCGCACGGCTGAGTCGTAAGACAGGATAAGATTGGACAACAGATAGCAAGATTACCTTCCTTCTTCTTATTGTTCCACGAAATGTATTCTGCCACACTTTCGCTCCGGTACCGAGTATTTGTAATTTTGCTGCTGTTCTCTGGCAAGACGACAACCAGTCGGTTAGACGACTGGAGATCGTCGACGCGCGCGATCGGCCCCACGAGCGCGCGCGGAACCTATATCGTTTCTCCTTTAGCGGCTAAAGAGGGGGGTACGCCTCGCGGCGCGGTCTAACACCCAGAAAATCCAAACGGCCTGGCGTTCCCTCTCCTTTTTTACATCGGAAATTTGACGATGAAATCGATGCTGATCATCGACGGCTCTGTGACTGTTGGAAAGCTGTTCGCGCAGATATTTCAGAATCGCGGCTGGCGAGTCAGCACTTGCAATGACGCAGACTGTGCGATGGATCGATTGGCTGGGAGCGCCCCCTACGACGTTGTTCTCCTTAGCTACCGCGTGCCGGGAGCAGACGGGGTAAAGCTTGTGAGGTTTATTAGGGCACTTGAGCATCGGGTGACGGCTGCTGTGCTGATGGTCACTGGCACGAGTGGAGTGGCGGAACAAGCCCGAGCGGCAGGCGCCGACGATGTCTTGCTCAAACCGGTTAACCCAAACGCTTTAGTATGGGCGGTGGACGAACAAGTCAAGTAGTGCGAATACAGAAACACGATGATTGAAATAGAGGTTGTACCGGGGTTGCAGTGCAACAGTTAAGCTGTTGTCCGTGCTAAGGAGCGCAAACCTACGCGCCCTTCGGCAAGGCTTGGAAGGACTGAGGCACTGCTCCCCGGTTCCAAGTTACTCTCGTCGCTGCCGCAATGAATGACCCAGTCGAATCATTTGATCTCTCTTTATCGGCTAAAGAGTTTTTTAGCGGCAGGCTCGGATGAATTGTTACTCAAACACCTTATTCGCAACGCACGACCTGGACAATGGGGACCCATTTCTCGTGTGCCCGAATGAGATTATGGCGAATGTACCGATTCTCCCGCCGAGAGAGAATATCAAAGTTCCTTGTGTCATCCCTGAAAGCGAAATCCAAGCTTTTATTGGAGAACTGAGAATCCGCGAGTCGCAGGTGGTCCTGGCGCGGCTACTGATCGTAGTCTTTGCTGCTATCGAGCTGATGCAAAGCCGCCTTGCGGGCAAACCTGATGAAACTAGGCTGGTGCTTATTAAGGAAATAGCTCGCGAGGACAAGAACAAGCGATACCGTCATATGATGGATGAAATAGTTGCGTTGCTTGGCTCAGGCAAGGAAGTTGAGGAGTGGATGAAGGGTTTCGGATCAGTTTGCATGACAATCGGCCGAGCATTTGAATGTGCGAGCAAGTCGCTACCGGACTACGGAGAGGTGAGATCGACATACGAGCAGAGGGTGGAGCAGGTAAGGCAAGGGAGCAATGCTTGAAAAGAGGGAAGCAAGATAAGGATGATCCTAACCCACCGCGATAACGATCGTCTTTTTAGCTCACAGGAATGAAACTCGTAGGTACTGGGAGAAAGCACTAAGGTCAATCTTCATCTAACGACGCAAGCGTTGACATACAAGAATTAGCCGAGGGCCAGTCCCTCATCTATCGACCATGAATTGCCCCAAATGCAAAGACGCCGGGTTCGTAAAGTCGGAGTCCATGCCTCTAATCGACGAGAGGTTCTGTGATTGCAGCGAGGGACACAGGCTGATGCGCCTCGTTAGCGAGATCGTTGCTCGCTGCGCCCCTACAAGTTCGAACGTCTCTCCTTTAGCAACTTGGAAAAGGGAGGTGAACCGTGTGCGTCGTGACATCCCCACGAGAGTAACATCGCGGTAAGCCTCCCCTATTTTCTTATGTCGAACCAGTCTGAAGGCAAGGCGCACATTCAGCACGTGCTTAGGAACCAGGGTGTAGAAACTGACGTGGGAATCGTGGTTATCGCGGGAGTGCCCTGGGAAGTATTCGAGTATGAGATGCGCTGTATCGCTATTGATCCAGACTCAGGAGTATGGATTGGGCCATCTGGTGGACAGTGGGCCTGCATTGACAAGAGATGTACCGTGAGCTCTGCGCTTCAAGCGGTCGAGTTTCTCCTGAACGCGTCAGAAACTAGAAGCTGACTGAATAGACTGAGATCGTCGCGCGTGGCTGAGAGGCAGGGCTAGTCAGCCAGTTATTGTTTTCAAGTTCGCTGCTCGACGTGTGAGCCGGTTATTTCAACTCTGAGTCTCTCAGTTGTCTGGTTGTATGGTCGGTCACACTGGAATGTGAAGGCGTAAATTCCGAAGTATCACTCCAGCGGCGTGATAGAATCCTGCGCAATCCGGCTCTGTCTTTACCTCGGTGTCGTGGTAGGAAAAGAACGATGAAATGTTCCTAAGTCGCGGCGCTGATTTGGAATCAGTTCGCCGGTTCTCTGACCGTCTCATCTAGAAATCTACGCGAAGTTAAAGTAAATGGTACTCGTTAGGACTCCGCGAAATGTACTCTGCGTATTGTGTACTCTGCGTATTGTTGACAACGCGTGGGTCTGTATATAGCATCAAGTGAGCATGAGTGCTAATCATTAGAAACAACATTCGGGAGGGGAGCCTACCCATGGCTGATGTATACCGGGCATACGAGTTTCTCAATCGCGAACTGAACCTTAACCTAACCCCTGGGCAGCTTAGTGTTGTGGAGCGGGGGTACAAGGCTGAATTTGCTCAGCGGAACGGGTTTCGAATCAGCCCCCGCGAGATTGATAACTGGGAGTTCTTTTCTTATATTACGCCTCGCACTTCGAAGCGGCGAGCCAAAGCCAAGCCGAAAACTAAGAAGGCGTAGCGAGCTCTAGGCTTAGCCCCTTCACCATAGCGAGAGGAGGGTTAGTCCCGTTCTCCTGATATGTAGTCACCAACTAACCCTGGTGAACCGGCTCGGGATTCCCGAAGTAATGAGTTGACTAGAGGTGATGTGACACCCTCGGAAATCGCGGATGATTTTTCAGCGACGCTATTTGCAGATACCAACGTATTGGCCGTGCTACTGGTCGGGTCTCTATCTCGAGGGATCCAGCCCTACGGCGCAGACGTAGACCTGGCGATATTTCACCGAACCCCACAGGAACCTAATTTCTACTGCGAACGGATTGGCGACGTAAAGGTCTCCGTGGAGCGGTACCACGCCGACCTCCCGGAGCATCGCGGTTTCTTTTTTGACCTAAAGCACCTACGGGAGGTTGGTCGATTCACAAACGGGCTAATTCTACATTCTCGATGGGAAAGTTTCCCATCGGTGTTGACCGATTGGAAGAGGGCCGAACTCGCGCCAGACGCTGCGAAAGTAATGTTTGAAACTGCGCATCGTGGACTTGAGCCTAGATCGCTGCGCGATAGCAGCTCGCTCCAAGAGCGCCTCTGGATGTTACAGAGCGCGGGTGAAGCACTGACAATCCTAGCTCTTTCGATGTCACCGGCCCGCTACCAAAAACCAAAATGGGTGATGCAAGATCTCAGAGTAGCAGGATATCCACAATTGCTCGGGGAATTGCGCCGCCTATTTGGCATCACCAACACGAACCGTTCGGTTGCCAAAAGAATATCAGCCCGCTCACGCTCGTTTCTCGAGCAAGGTTGTGAGCTAGGAGGATTCCCGCGCGGGCTAGCGCGTGCGGATGATTTCGGTCACGACTACGCATACGTTCGACGTACATTCATCGACGCCGAGAATCTCCTGGCCGATGGCGACTTCGAAGGCTCGACTTACTCCAGTCTAATTTCGTTGAGGCTTATGTTTACGCTTTTGAGTCAGGCTTTACCAGGCCATCGGCGGCCGCTCAATAGCGAACTGAGAGATTGGCGAGATCGCGCCCTCGCGGCCTTAATACCGACGCCACTAGCAGACGACGCGGGTCTCACTTCCACTGCAGAATCCCTCCGAGAGACCGGGCGTCGACTGCTTCACGAGTACAAGACCCGCATTGAAATGCTCTATGATGCATATCACAAGGCTTGAATGAAACCGCTCGTCTGCGGTGGAGGCTTCTTGACTCGGCTAGTAAACGCGCACACTCATCTGGAGTTGACCGTTCTTGCGGGCAGGCTTCCACCGCACCTAGACTTTACATCATGGATCGAAGCATTAGTCGAAGCTCGTCGTCGCCTGGGTTCTCGCGAAATCTCACAAGGTATCGCACGCGCCATCGAAGACCTGAAAGCCTGCGGAACCGTGGCGATTGGTGATGTAACTAGTACTGGTCTGTCTGTTGAGCCTCTCTTAGAAAGCGGGCTGAGTGGAATTGTCTTCATCGAGGTACTCGGTCGAGAGCCGTCCTATGCAACAGAGCGTCTCCGCAATGCTCAGATTCGGGTCAACGACTGGCGACGCCGCGAAAACGGTATGCGGATCGGTCTGTCTGTTCATTCACCGTATACCTCTAATCCAGAACTGTTGCAGGCAGCGTCGCGCTGGTGTATTGCGGAAAGGGTGCCACTGGCTGTGCATGCTGCCGAATCGCGAGCGGAAGTTCGGTACTTGCGTGACGGAACTGGTCCGCTAAGAGAACTCAATGAGCGATTACTTCCAGGTTGTAGGCATTATGTACCGGGCTTATCGCCGATTGCTTATCTCAACTCTCTTGGCGTGTTGCAGGCGAGACCGCTGCTTATCCATGGAGTCGAAGTTGATGACGACGACCTTCGGCAAGTTTGGCACACCGGATGTGCCGTGGTGCATTGTCCGCGCTCTAATATGCGGTTGGGATGCAACCGCATGCCGTTGGAGCGGTATTTGGCGCGGGGTATTACGGTCGCGATTGGTACGGACTCGTTGGCGTCAGCTCCTTCGCTCGACGTTCGAGATGAGATTGCTGCTGCTACGTCGCTTCATGCGCAGCGGATAAGTAAGGAAGTCTTGACGGATATTGCTACGATCGGAGGATTGCGAGCTTTGGGACTGGATCAAACGGCCATTTTCTAGGGTTTCTACTATGAGCCTAAGCCGCCCTGAAATAGCCAAGTCGTTACGGAGCATCGAACCAATTGTCCATCGGTTCGCCGGTGTTGAGTGTGATTTTTCCTTAGCGCCCTATCCAGGTGGCTTCTGTACGCAAAAGTATCTGATAACCACAAAGAGCCGTAAGCTACTGCTGCGCGAACTTGCTCCCGCTATAACTTGTGAGCGAGCAGAGTTCTTAGCACTCAGTCAAGATTGGCAATCGCGCCGTGGACATGCGCCTCGACTTATCAGAACGCGTCACGGAGGCTTTGTTCACAATTGCGGGTCGGTTTTCTACCTGCTTTCCGAATTCTTACCGGGCATTTGCCACCCTGTTACCGGCTTTCCGAGCGCGTCCGATCACACGTTTGGCGCCTTCTTGGGCGAGCTCCATGTCAGATATGGTTCAATGCCTACATGTGCGACGGGTGCTATTCACCTTCGGATACCCGAAGAACCCCTTAGAAAGCTCGTTCGCCTCAGAATGTTGCACGATGAGGTAGCTCGCGACGAAGTCGTCATTTCCATTTTAGATGACAAGATACGGTGGCTTCAGGCTCTTGAGCATACCGATTTGGAACGCCTCACTTGTCTGCCCAGACAAGTGATTCACGGAGACTATTACGCTGAGAATGTGGTTTTCTCTGCAACAGGCAGGATAATTGGGGCCATAGATTTCGACCAGAGCTGTTTGTTTTATCGGTGCTACGAAGTCCTGCGTGGGATAATGCGAATGCTGCTGTATTCTGACGAGGTCAAACGCATATTACGACTCCGAGATTATCTGAGGGGATATAAGAAGACTGGCTCCTTGTCAGGAGAGGAGGTCACGTACATGCTTGAGCTCTACCATTTCATATTGCTCGCGGATGTCCTCGGTCTAGAACCGCGCAAGAATAGGGGATCGGATTCTGTGAGCCTGAGAGACTTCGTGGTTTACCGCTGGAGGCTGCTGCGCTGGATCCAAGCTTACTATTCGGTAATCCAGAGCACTATTTACGAAGTGTTTGGTTAACGATGGAGAAGACTCGCATACGTTCATTGCTACGTCACGCACGTAGTGAACTCGAGCGCGACGCGTTCACGTTGCGTCTCGGCATCGATGGTACAAGAATTCACCTTCTGAGTAACGACTCCAATATTCTTGCCTTTATTGCGTCCTATTTCATAGGTTTCGCGGACCAAGATTCTCCCGAGCAGAATCTCCCGACCGCAACCATATACATCTGTCAGGATCTGCAAATAACATCTCTCTTGACAGCGAGTCTCAAGCGAGAGCCCATTCCGTACGAATCGGAGCCTTTAGTTTTATGTGATCGAGATGAAGATCCCAACCAAGTATTCGTTCTTCTGGGAAAGGTCGTAGCTGTTCTGAATATTGAGCCGCAGAAGCGCCAGATCAACAGAGTGCTCATGTTTGTAAAACAAGGGGATGTTAGCCACCAGTTTGAAGCGATGCGAGTGTTTCGGTATGTATGCGAACTACTACTAATGAACCGAGGCATGGTGCCGCTCCATGCATCTGCTCTTGTCGGTCCAGGAGGCGCATTGTGTATTGTTGGCGAAAAATGGGCAGGAAAGACAACTACGTTGATCAACGGGCTACTAAATGGTGCGGGCTGCTTCATGGCCAACGATAAAGTCCTGATCTTCGAAAAGGAGGGACAGTTCTTTGCCCATGGTTTGCCTATCGCCGCGGGTGTAAGAGTGAGTACTCTTCGGCTATTCGACGCGCTTGCTCCATTATTGACTGAAAGCACTTTGTACCATCCGGACAATGAGTCGCTCGATAATAGAGAGTTGAGCAACCCGCGAACTCGCGTTTACGTCACGCCCCACAAGCTTTCCGCTACTCTCGGCTGCGGCATCGTATCTCGGGCACCGGTCGTGTGCCTAGTGTTCCCCAAGTACAATGCAGGAAATGGCGAGATATCCCTCGCACGTTTGCCGAAAGAGCATGCACTTCGCGCGCTGGAAGAGCAGTGTGGAGAGCCGTTATTCGTCAATGAGCCGCACTGGAAGCGATGGCTCTACGGACAGTGTAATGGTGGGAATGCCAATTCCGTTGCTGCTCGACTCGTCGAGTCGGTACCGATTGTTCAACTCTGTCAGAACGTGTCCACAAACGGCGCCGCAGCGAGAATGCTCGCCACGCTCGCCTCGGGCAGCTACGTTCATTTCTGAAGGGGTATCAGACTCATATGGATCGCGCTCCATTTCAGGTTCTCGTTCTGCCGTTCACTCAGGACTCAGTTGGAAACCTATTGTACGCGGTGTTTCAGAGGGCCAAGGACACCGGAGGATACTGGCAGTTCATCGCCGGTGGAGGGAAAAATGCTGAGACGCCTTTGCTTGCGGCGAAACGCGAGGCATTCGAGGAGGCAGGAATCACCCCTGAGAATGAGTATATTCTGCTTGAATCAATGGCTACTATTCCAGTAGTCAATGTATCAGGCTTTTCTTGGGGTGAAAACATCCTAGTCATTCCCGAACATTGTCTCGGCGTTCACGTCTTAAATAGTCACCTCACACTTTCCGCGGAGCACGTGGCTTACTCTTGGGAGAGTTACGAGGCGGCCCAACGTTTGCTCCGTTGGGACAGCAACAAGAATGCCCTTTGGGAACTTGACTTTCGTCTGCGGCGCAACTTCAATCGATAGCCCGATCAAACGGAACTGAGATTCAAAGTTCTCGGTGTACTCGGGATACGAGGTAAAGATGGCTCAAAAACAACAGGTCCGGAACCCCCTCGCTCTTAGCGCCAGGCCCGACCTACCAGGCCGCTTCAATGAGGCTGACCTCTTCCGGCGAGAGTGGCCGCGTATGTTAGCGACCTTCAAAGGGATTGTTGTACCTCCGTTTGAGGTCTTAATACATCCTTCGAGCGCATGCAACCTGTGCTGCGAGTGGTGTATTGGAGACCATGTGCCGATTGTGCAAGGGCATATTCTGCTTGACGCTTCCAAGCGGAGTGGGCGTCTTCCCGATTTGCTTGCCGTGCCCGAGAACATGATGCGGGTGATCTCGGGCATCATCCAGTACACGAAAACGATTTCGGTCGGTGAAGGGGATATTGAGAATTCGCAGGACTTCAAGGTAGAGAATGTGTCGTTTTCGGGATTAATCGGAGAGCCACTCATGGCCAAGAGGGCGGTCGTACCAGCAATGCAAGCTTTGATCGAGCACGGCCGACGGGTTGGCATCTTCACAAACGGCATTCGAATGGACGAATCTACTTGGGATACGCTTGTGCGGTCGGCCTATGTACACGTCAGTCTTGATGCTGCTTGTGGAAGTACGTATGCACAGCTTAAGTTTGGGGGCCGCCCACATGGCCTCAATCTTTTCCAAACAGCACTCGCTAACCTAAGCGGACTTATCAAGAGACGAGCCGCGACTCCGACCTCCCCCTTGGCCATCAACGCCTCGTTCATCTTGTACCCGGATAACTTTCTAGAAGTATACGAAGCAGCAAAGCTCCTGAAGGAGCTTGGAGTGGACAATCTACGGATCAAGCAAGACAATTCGGGTGAGCGTCTCCTTTCCCCAGAACAACGCGTCGCCGCGGAAGGTCTGTTGAATCGGATTGAGTCCACGCTTGTCGATCGTCATTTCAGCTTGATCAGGATTCACAAACTCAATGACGTCGAGGAAATGAAGCGGACCTGTTCTTCTTGTCAGATTACGAATCTTATGGCAGCGATCGGTTCTGATGGAGAACTCTATCCCTGCAATTATCACCCTCGTCCGGGTGGAGTCACATATGGCAGCGCGATAACAATTCCTTTCTCAGAAGTGTGGGAGGGATCTCGACGAACCTTACTTCGTAATGACTTACCGAGTGTTTGTCCAACGGTCTGCGACCCTTATAAGAATCGAGCCAACAGACTGCTCGGAACCGCCAAGGCAGTATATGAGTTTGAAGGAGTTCAGAAGCTTGTGGAATATAAGGAGGACTTGATCGCGAACATTCCGACTTAGAGCCGGTCTAACTAGCAACGCTAGATGAAATGCAAAGGAGGTGCGTTACGTTGTCTTACGCTTCTACGGGGAAAGATCTTAGCCGACATCTGGGGCCAATACTTCATTGGCAGGGCGAGCCGGAACTCGGGGGATGGTACACCGACCAAGAAGTCCAAGCCGTAGAGGAGGCGTTGCGAGCGACAATGCAGCCCTGGAGTACTCACGCCGGTAAATATATATCTAACTTTGAGGAGGAATTCGCTGCGTTTGTCGGTGCGTCTTCCGCAATCGCATTAAACGGCGGGGGTTCGGCACTTGATCTGGCTCTTCGGTGCTTGGACCTTGAACCTGGTGATGAGGTGATTTCGTGTGCGATAAACTTTCATGGTACGCATCTTGCCGTTCTGAATACCGGAGCTCGCTTAGTATTGTGCGAGCCGGTCCCGACTACTCTGAATATTGATCCTGCCGACGTCGAGCGCAAGATCTCGACCCGTACTCGAGCGATCCTGGTTACTCATATGAATGGTCTTCCTGCGGATATTGACGAGCTGGTCGCTGTGGCGGAACGCTGTGCGCATGGGACGCGCGGACCCGCTCGCTTAATTTTTGACGCTGCACGTTGCTGTGGGGCGCGATACCGGGGCGCGCGAATCGGCAGCCAAGGATGGATGACAGTCTTTAGTTTTCAGCGAAAGAAGTTGATGTCGACCTTGGGCGAAGGTGGAATGATCACTACTGATGATCCCTCTGCGGCTTCGGCCCTGCGCCGCTACCGCAGTTTCGGTGATGGCGTCACGTGGGGTAGCAACTTCAAAATGACCGACGTGCAGGCGGCAGTAGGTATCGTCCAGCTTAACCGACTGGACGATATGAATGAGCTCCGCATTAAGGTTGCTCAGGAACGTACACGTTTACTTAGTACAGTCGTTGGAGTAACCCTTCCGCCCTGCCCTTCGGACCGCTCTCATCTGTACTACTTGTACACTCTGCTTGTTGATGAGAAGTTAGCCGGCGCTGGGCGTGATCATGTTAGAAGTATCCTGGAGAGCGAGTACGGGATCGGTGCAGTAGTCGCTAACCGCCCGACATACTTAACCAACTCCTTCATCAAAGAGCGTGTCGGTGCGCTGAGCCTGCCAATAGCTGAGCAAACTGCAGACCGTATTCTGTGCCCGAGCCTACATCCCCTAATGAGCCAAGAAGATAATCAACTCATAGCATCGGCGATTGGGCGTGCGATCGACAGGGCGATGCAGTGTAGTGAGTCATAACAGCTCGACCTCTTTCATCTGACAGAGAAGGTGTCGGAACTAGTCCGAGTGACGCTTGTCGTCGCGTGAGAAGGTGATTGTTCTTTGAACCGCGCACAGAGTTCGTAAGCAGCGTTTGCTCTAGCTCTCTTTCCGCCGGTTCTGTCCGTGGCAACGTCTCTTGAGCGCTCCTTACCATTCCTCAGTATAGATCGGGAGGAGTCCAAACGAGCCGTTAGTCCCTCGGCATCAGCGGGGCAGGTGCAGGGCGTCTCGATAGCAATTGGAATTTGAAAGCACTTCAGTGCAACCTTCATCTACCACGTGAGTAACTGTCGCGATCAGACCGGTCAGTGTTTGACGTGGTGTGAGAAGGCGATTGTTGTATAGTGCGCGCAGAGAAGTCGTGAGCTCGTAAACCTTCGGCATCCTTTCTTGCGACTTCCTGAGTCTCTGTTTGGAGAAGGCTCTGCTCAGCAATTCTGGCGGCCTCTTTAAACTCCTTCCGATCCGTACTAAAGAAAGGCAGCGTGTCAGCGTACTTGTTGAGCTCGGCGATCTGCTCGCGGCCAAGCGTTGGCGCTACGGCCTTCTCGCGTACTCCGGCGGCGCGATAGAAGTCCATTGCGATCCGGTCTCTGATGACACTGTAATCACGCGCATCTCGAGACTGCGAATGAGCCATTCTTAGTTGGTCACCTCTGGCATCGGCGACAGCTTGTCGCTCTCGCTTTTTCTCCGGGGAGTCTGTGAAATGTCTGATGAGCGTTTCGAGCGCGCCCTTCGGCTCCACCTCCCTGACGCTCGTAGTGTAAGTCAGTCCCTTGGTGTCGGTGATTGGAAGCTGGCGATAGTCGCCGTACTCAATCGTCGCTTTGAGTCGATCGGCAGCCTTAAGCATGTCCATCCTGGCCATTAGCGCCTTGCCCTTCACCTCAGAGAGAGTTGACGGAGTTGGATTAGCCAGCAAGCTGTCTTTGACTTCGTGATAGACAAATTCGAGGAGCTTGGCGTCCTTGTTACGATTGGCGATCACGCTCATTTTGGCCAACTCGGATCTTTCAAACACGGGCAAGGGCATCTCCCTCCCCTGTTGAGCGCGGGCCTTCTCGGCGCATTCGACAAGCTTCGACGCAGTCTCGTACTTGAGTTGTGACGAAGCAAGATTGTTCCGAGCAGGCCGCTCTGCAGAAGAGATCTGCTTCTGTATGTCCTTTTTGGTTTCCTGCAGAAACTCAATCCTGAGTTGAATAGCCTCTCTCTTCGTTGGCCGCAGAAAGTTGTAGAGCTTGAATTTGTCCTCAGTCTCGGACTTTATCTTCTGCTCGACCTCCCTGAGTGAGACCTTCCCAAAGCCTTCGACGTGAAACTTCCAGAAGTGCCTTCGAGTCTGGAACGCATCAACTTTGGCCTGGGCATCCTTCTGTTCAGCACCGGCGCAGACCCGTGTTGACTGAAGCCGAGCAGCCGCGCGGTCGTCTTTGACCGCAAGGTCGCGCGTCTCCGCATACTCCTTCAACTGCTTCCATTCTTCAGTTGTGTAAACGACGTGTGGCAGTCTTTCCTTACCCATCTCCCTTCTAGCTGCCAACGTCTTTTCGAGCGCAACTGCGAATTCGTGAGCGGTCCTGGCCGCCCATATAACTTGCTTTGCGGGCGCTTCAGTTCTGATAAGGTGAGCAAGTTCTTCACGAGCGACTTCCGCCTTGGCTAGCAATCGACTGGTTTCCTTCTCTGATCCGGGCCGCATCACGGGCTCAGCTTCTGGACGAGCATTGAGTTGTTTGCCCTGGTCCCTGGCTTGAGATCTCTGCGCTGAGAGTCGTTGCTCGGCCAATCGCTCCCTACGATCGTTGTCTCGTTCCGGCTTGGGTGGGATCGCTTCGCCTTTTCGATAAGCTTCGGCTGCTGCGATCTTCCACTGCTTGGTCTCCTCTTTCCTACGAAGATGCTGGACGTAAACACTTCGCTCGCCGGCAAACTCGGAGTATATCTTTGCCCATTTCTCGTCGATGGAAGTGTACTGGTTCTTGGCCAGATATATCTTCCTTCCGTCAATCTGTCGGGCGTGAAGGTACAGGTGTACGTGAGGGTGCTCGGTATCTCGGTGGATAGCTCCGAAAGCAATGGCCTTAGGAAAGGTTTCTTTCAGGAACTCATTTGTTAGCTCGCGAATCTGCGAATTGGAGGCAGGAACGTCGAACGATAGGATGAGTCGGTAGTGCGTCCTTCCTCCCTTCGCCTTCTCAAACTGTTCCTTCGAGCCAAAATACGCGCGCAGTTTGGCTGTCTTTTCGTCTATTCTCTTATGACGGTTTGGGGAGGTGATGCCTGCGGTTATCCTGTTGTGGACCGCGCGGTCTTGCTCGGAGACCTGACGAAGAACGCGCGATGATTTGTCTTCTTGAATGCCGTAGTGGTCCCCTGTGAGGTAGCTGGGCGCGTTCCAAGTCCACACCGGATCGGACTCATCAGATCGTTCCCCTTCATCAACCGCAGGATCATGAAGGTCCTCCCCCAGTGCAGCAGCCACGCTCATCTCGTGATCATTTAGTTCGAGTTGACTGCCGCGATTGCGCTCGCCATTGGGCTCCAAAGCCGAATAGCGAGTGATGTAGGAAGCGTGGGCAGCTCCCGCTCCAGGCGTTCCTATTCTGAACTTTGCAAAAGCTTCTGCCATTCCTATCCATTTATTGAGAGTCCTGCGCTCAAAAGCCGGCGCAGCTCATTTAGAACGGAAGCGACCTCAATAAGAGCCGTTAGGATCGCGTCTGAAGTGATGCTCCCTCGTTGCGAGTTGAGTTGTCGCGCTATCTGATTGAGGTTGTTTCCCACTCTTGCAACTTCATTGATAGCCCAATCGCGCTGGAAAACGATCGCGTCGGCATGCTCCCTCTCATCAAAAGTCATTGCTTCTTCTCTCAGAGCGTTCTCGATCAGATAACGTGAAATAGACTGATCGGCCTTCTTAGCCCGCTCACTTATGCGCCTGTGCTCATCATCGGTGAGCCGAACTCTCGTCGATCGGGGATATAGTTTTCGTCCCGCCATTGAATCTGTGGGAGGCCTGCGTGGCCTCCGTGCATTCGCGGTGCCGCGAATGCGTATCCCGCCTTAAGCTCTAAATTCGTCAGTTCCTTTCGGTCGTCTAATCACAGGGTTTTTCCGCTTCTCTTGAGTGAGTTTATTCGCGAGGTGCTAGTGCCAGATTGATGTCGCTGGAGCTAGCTCTTGACTGGCTACAAGCGGTTCGCTTTCGTCGTGCGAGGAGAGGCAGGCTTCCACGAGTGGCCTGAATGACCCTCTTCCCACTGTCATATAGAGGTTCGATTAAGCGATCATGGGGCCGCGATTCAAGGCACCAAGACCTAGCCAATGGATGCTGCTGTGTGCCGGCTTTCAGATAATCATGCGCATCTGATTGGCGCTCGAGTCGTGATTGAGCAGACTTTTTTCTCCGCTGCGCCTCTCTCTTAAACCGAATATCTTTGACGGCTGCGTCGAAGCCGAGTCGATCACCCTCCTGCTCAAGCCTGATTTGTTCCGCCGCGTACTGACTCACGAGTCCGCTCTTTGTCGTTCCGCGCAGGTGAGCGACCGCTGCCAAGCCATCGTTCAGATCCAGTCTCATTCTCACGGTCATCACCAGACTTTTGAGTTGCGCTATTGGTAGTTTCGGCCTGGCCATCTGCTTCCCTTTCCATCTCAATCGATGACGAACGACGCTACGTGACAACTACTGACAGACCGCGAATCGAGTCCTCGAAGGTGAATTGCCAGCCGTCAACAGTCCTGGCAGAGCCGCCGGAGCGTTTAGTGAATAGGGAATTTAAGGGGTAATAAAGTGCGCATATTCTTTCCTTGTGAGACTCCTAATCAACCCTGGGAGCATGGCGCGCCGTCGATTTCACTAGAATCACACCTTGCTCGGTGCTGTAAGTTCCCCGGCTTTGTGTGAACTTGCATCAGGCTTCTGGGACCGGTCTTTCCACTTCTGAAAGCCACGGTCGAGCTTGAAGAGCTCGGTGAGTGCAGCGCCTACAACTTCTCCCTCAGTGGGTTTGTCTCCGCTAGCCGACTCAACGTAGCTAATGTACTTGGCAAGTTCGTCGAGCTGCCGAGTGTTCACGTCACATTTCAATGACTGGAAGCGCTGGACACTGACCAGCGGATAGTTGCTCTCCGGTAGATTACTTGCTCGTCTGCTCATACCTCCTCCTGATCATTCGTTGATATATTTGTCGAGCGCACGTTAGCGTTGCGCAAATATCGCAACTGTCTCTTGAGCGCATCTTTGGTTAAGCCGAGCCTCTGGGCTGCAGCGGTTCGACTGGGGTACTGAGTGATTGCTGCTTTAAGTACGTCGAGCTTAACTCGCCTCATGTAAGCTGTGATTGTTTCATCTTCGCAAAGTTCCGAAGTGTTGGGGGGCAGCACTAGTTTCGCTTCGGTGTGTGTATTCGAGCGGGTGCGGACAATTAGGCTGGCAGTGCCCGGATGTATGCCGAGCACCTTCTCCACATCGGCCCGTGTTATCGTCGAGGCACTCGCGACGACGATCAAGCGATTCATTACGTTCTCAAGCTCCCGTACGTTGCCGTGCCAATCATGACTTGCCAGTGCCCTCAACGCATCTTCCTCGATGGTCATGGGTAGCGGATGGCAAACTAGGCTCGAAAGCTTGGCGAGAAAATGGTTGGCTAATGACGGTATGTCTGCCCGTCTCTCCCTGAGCGGAGCGACTTGAATCTCGAAGGTTGAAATACGGTAATAGAGGTCCTGCCGGAATCGACCCTCCGCTATCATGCTCTTCAAATCCCGGTTGGTTGCTGCAATCACCCGGACATCGACCTTAATGTTCCGCGTCGCACCCACGCGCACAATCTCTTTCTCCTGGAGGGCTCGGAGGAGTTTGACCTGCGCCGACAATGGCATTTCACCTATTTCGTCCAGGAAGATTGTGCCGCCGTTGGCTGCCTCGAAGAGCCCGCGCTTGTCGGAGGAGGCGCCAGTGAAGGAGCCTTTCTCGTGACCGAAGAGAATGGATTCGGTAAGAGCGTCTGGCATTGCTCCGCAGTTGAGTGGCACGAAAGGGCCCTTCGCGCGCCTGGAATTCCCTTGGATGGAGCGGGCTATGAGTTCCTTGCCGGTACCTGATTCTCCACGGATTAGAACAGTGCAATCGTGGGGTGCGACCTTCAGAACAAGAGTCGTGAGCTCTTGCATCACTGTTGAGTGTCCTATGATCCCGTCAAGTGTTGCTGACATGGTCTTTTCTATGCTCGTCGTTGTTTCGTCCGGCAGAATGGCGAGCGATCAATACATCTCGTCCGCGCCTTAACGTGCGCTAACCTCAGGGAACCAGCAAGCCGAATCGCTGGAGGACCGATTCTGTAAATCGATATCCTTGTATAAAAGACGGTGACTGTCGCTGATTCTTCCAGCCTCCACGGAGGCCTTGTCGTTGCTCGGAAGTACTTTGCTGTTAGGTGTGAGACCGGGCGTCGGCTACCTACCAGCGATGAAGGCTCGGAGGTTCCGCACGAGTCACTTTGGGGTTCCTTCTTGCTACTAGCTCGGCGGCAATTAGGAATACAGATTCGGGGCGCTACGTTCTCCCGCTAGGCCTAACTTTAAGGGGAAGTTTCGGACAGTAACGAAGGTCAGACAAGCCCGATTCTGATCTGACCTTTGATTAACTGACTAAATAACCGACCAAAGTTAGCTCTATCGGTAATACACTAGGTGTAGATGAAGGTGTAGATGAAAGAAAAGGCTACCATTCCGGTAGCCGTAATTGGTACAATTAAAGTGAGCCGTGCAGGACTCGAACCTGCGACCCGCTGGTTAAAAGCCAGCTGCTCTACCACCTGAGCTAACGGCCCGTCTGAACCTCACTTCTCGGCGACGCTCTTGGATGT
>Ga0070696_100000008_pt1 | contig 101365 bp, 117 predicted proteins | sample KBSK1253metaG_FD_65474 | JGI IMG/M metagenome (GOLD analysis project Ga0070696, IMG submission 65474) | Corn, switchgrass and miscanthus rhizosphere microbial communities from Kellogg Biological Station, Michigan, USA - KBS K1-25-3 metaG | ecosystem: Host-associated > Plants > Roots >... | reverse complement strand
GACGCGAGGAGCTTGCGCTGCGCGGCGATCGCGCTCTTGTAGTCGCGCTGGCCGGAGTGCGCCATGCCGATCCAGTACTGCGCGTTCGGCGCGAGCGTGCTGTTCGGGTAGGTCACGAGGAAGCCCTGCATCGCCGAGACCGCGAGCGGATAGTTGCCGAGCTTGAACTGGTCGAGCGCGGCCTGGTAGGCGCGCATCTCGCCCGCCTGCTGCGACTCGGCGGGCGCAGCGCCCGCTTGTCCCGCCTGCGCCCCGGCCGCGGCGGCCGCGGCGGCCGCGGCCGCCTGCTGCTCGCGCGCCTCCTCGAGCTTGCGGATGCGCGTGTCGATGTCGAGGTACAGGTCCCTCTGCCGCTTGTCCGCGACCTCGATCTGGTTCGTCGCCACCTCGAGCTGGCCGCGCATCTTCGCGATGTCGCCGCGCAGCGCTTCGATCTGGCTCGCGAGGTCGAGCATCGCGGAGCGGTCGGTCGCGCCGGCGACCGCCGTCTCGACCTTCGTCATGCGCTCCTCGATCAGCCGGTTCTGCTCGACGAGCTGCTGGCGCAGGGCCTCGACGCGCCGGCGCGCTTCGTTGTCGTCGAACAGGCCCTGCGCAAAACAGGGAGCGGCGGTGGCGAAGGTGAGGACCGCTGCGGCGAGGAAGCGCATCAGTACTCGCCGCTGTAGAGGATGTCGCTGCGGCGGTTCTTGGACCACGCCGATTCGTCGTGGCCCTCGGCCTGCGGCTTCTCCTCGCCGAGGCTCACCGATTCGATCTGGTTGTCGCGCGCGCCGAGCAGCACGAGCATCTTCTTCACGCCGTCGGAGCGGCGCTGGCCGAGGCCCACGTTGTACTCGCGGCTGCCGCGCTCGTCGGTGTTGCCCTGGATCAGGATCTTCGCCGACGGATTCTCGCGCAGGTACTTGGCATGCGCCTCGACCAGGCTGCGGTACTGGTCCTTGATGTCGAACTGGTCCAAGTCGTAGTAGATCGAGCGCTGCGCGAGCGCGCCGGTCTTGAGCCTCGGATCGGCGCCGGCGACCGCTCCGGGCTTGGTCACGTCGATCTTCGCGATAGGTCCGGTCTGCGCGCCCGCCCCCGGCTTCGCGCCGGGCTTGGTGGCGTCGGTGACCGGAGCGCCGCTCTGGTCGCCCTCGGAGGTGGGGCTGGTGCTGCAGCCGGCGATCAGGACTGCGGCCGCAAACGCGGTGACGATCGGGAGGTAGTAAGCGCGCATGGCGTCTCCTTTCTGCATGGCGTCAGTTATTCGATGAAGGGGCCCCAGGCCGGCTCGCGCACGTCGCCGCCCGTGGCTGCCGAGAGCCTTTGCTTGAAGCGTCCGTCGGCCGATACCGCCGACAGCAGGCCGCGGCCGCCGATCACGGTGGCGAACAGAATCATGCGGCCGTTGGGAGCGTAGCTCGGCGACTCGTCGCGGTCGCTGTCGGTGATGATTTGCACCTGCCTGTTCTCTAGGTCTTGTAGCGCCACCTGGAACTTGCCGCTGTTGCGCGTGATGTACGCCAGCGACTTGCCGTCGGGCGAGGGGCGCGGGGACACATTATAGCCCCCCTCGAATGTTACGCGCTGCGGCTCCCCGCCGGTCGAGGCCATGCGGTAGATCTGCGGCGTGCCGCCGCGGTCGGATGTGAAATAAATCCACTTGCCGTCGGGCGAGTACCTCGGCTCGGTGTCGATCGCCGACGAGGTCGTGATGCGCCTCACGTTGCTGCCGTCAGCATTGAGCAAGAAGATCTGCGAGCCGCCCTCGCGCGAGAGGGTCACCGCGAGGGTCTTGCCGTCGGGCGCCCAGGCTGGCGCGGAGTTCGAGCCCCTGAAGTTGGCCGCCACGTTGCGCTTGCCGTCGAGCAGCGAGTGGACGTAGATCACCGGCTTCTTGTTCTCGAACGACACGTAGGCGAGGCGCCGGCCGTCGGGCGACCAGGCGGGCGAGATGATCGGCTCGAACGAGGCAAGCGCGGTCTCCGCGCCCTCGCCGTCGGCGTCGGCGATCTGCAGCTCGTAGCGGTTGCCGCGCTTCACCACGTAGGCGATGCGCGTGGAGAACACGCCCTTGTCGCCGGTGAGCTTCTCGTAGACGAAGTCGGCGATCCGGTGCGCGGTCGCGCGCACCTGGTCCTTGGTCATCGTGTAGGCGATGCCGCCGAGGGCGGCCTGCTTGATCGTGTCGTGCAGGCGAAAGCGCACCTCGAAGCGCCCGTCGGGCCGGCTCGAAACCGAGCCGACCACGAGCGCGTCGGCGAGGCGCGAACGCCACTCCGAATAATTGACGGTAGAGGCTTCGGTCGGCGCGGGGTTGAGCGGCGGCAGCTCGATCGCACGGAACAGACCACTGCGCTCCAGATCGGCGCGCACGATCGCGCTGATGGCGGTCGGTCCAAGCGCCGTCTCGCCCGCGAAGGGCACGATGGCGATGGGGGTGCGCTTCTCGGTCGCCCCGGTGATCTCGATCTGCAGCTGCGCCCGGGCGGCAGATGCGGCGAGTGCTAGGCCGATTGCGCACAGCCAAATCCAGCGCGATGCCAATTGGTTCATACCGTTTGTATTGTTGGTTCGAGTCACAGGCTTAGTCTTTGGGTCGGAAGGTAAGTTCGAGCTCGCGGTAGAACGGCACCCCCGAGGGCGGCGGCGGCAGCGGCGAGGCGGCCAGGATCGCGCGCCGCACCGCCTCATCGTACGCCGCGTTGCCGCTCGACTTGACGAGCTGGAGTCGCCCTTCGATCACCTCGCCAGTGGGCAGCTGCACGACCTTGAAGATGCACTGGGGATTGCCTTGCAGATCGGGTGGCAGGATCCATCTCTGGCGCACGGCGGCGCGAATGCGATTCACATACTCGGTGAGCGCCTTGTCGCGCGCAGTGGCGGCGAGCCTTTGCGCCATCTTCTCGGATTCGGCCTTGCGCCGCGCCTCGTCGATCTGGCGGCGCTCCTCGTTGAGCTTTTCCTGCTCCATCGCCACCTGCTCGCGCAGCAGCAGCTTCTCGAGATCGTCCTTCGGCGGCGCCTTGGCCTCGGGCTTGGGCTTGGGTTTCGGCTTGGGCGGCGGCGCCTTTTCGACAATGTCGGGCTTTTTCACCTCGGGCTCGGGCTCCGGCTTGGGCGCCTCGACCTTCGGCGCGGGCGGCGGAGGTTTGGGCGCCACGACCACCGGCGGGGGCGGAGGCGGCGGAGCTTCCCACAGCTCCACGGTCACCGTGTCGCCCGGACGGTTCTGCATGCGCACCCCAATGAACATGAACGCAAGTAGTACCGCATGTACCGCGAAGGCGAGCATGAAGGCTCGCCCCAGCGCATAGTCCGGGCGGGCTCTGAAGTAAGCCAAGGTACTCATTGGCAATCCAATGGGTAAGCCAATGTACTCATTGCTGGACGCGGACCTGCAATCCGACCCGCTGGATCCCCTGCTTGCGCAGCTCGTCCATCACCTGCAGCACGGATTCGTAGCGCGCGTTCTTGTCACCGCCCACGAGGACCGAGAGCTCCTCGTTTGAGCCGCGCGCGTTCTTCAGCACCTTGGCGAGATCGGCGCGCGAAACCTGCGCCTCGTCGACGATGCGGCCGTTGCCGTCGCGCGTGCGCACCACCAGGCCCTGGTCGGCGCGGACGAAGACCTCGAGCGGCACGACCCGCGGCGCGCTCGCCTTGCCGACCGTCGGGAGATCGATCACCGAGGGCGTGATGAGGGGCGCAGTGACCATGAAGATGACGAGCAGCACCAGCATCACGTCGATGTACGGCACGACGTTGATCTCGTGCATCGGTCCGCGCTTGCGGCGCAGGGCAGCCATGAACTACTTCACCGCCTGCCGGTGGAGGATGTTGGAGAACTCCTCCATGAAGCTCTCGAAGCGGTTGGCGAGGCGCTCGATGTCGTGCGAGTAGCGGTTGTACGCGACCACGGCCGGGATCGCGGCGAACAGGCCGATCGCCGTCGCCACCAGCGCCTCGGCGATGCCCGGCGCGACCTGGGCGAGGGTCGCCTGCTGCACGTTGGCCAGGCTGCGGAACGCGTGCATGATGCCCCACACCGTGCCGAAGAGCCCGACGTACGGGCTCACCGAGCCGGTGGAAGCGAGGAACGCGAGGTGGCGCTCGACGAAATCCATCTCGCGCTGGAAGGTGGCGCGCATCGCGCGGCGTGCGCCGTCGACCATGTTGCTCGGGTCGGTGCCGCGCTGGCCGCGCAGCTTGGCGAACTCGCGGAAGCCGGCCTCGAACACGCGCTCGAGGCTGCCGATGTTGTGGCGGTTGTTCACCGCGCCCTGGTAGAGGGTGTTGAGGTCGTTGCCGCTCCAGAACTCGCGCTCGAACTTGTCGGTCTGGGCGTTGGCGCGGCGGATCGAGAACCACTTCTGGAAGATGAACATCCACGACATGAACGAAACGGCGAGCAGCAGGAACATCACCACCTTGACGACCAGGCTGGCGTGGACGATCAGCGTCCAGATGTCGAGGTCTTGCGTAGCGGTCATTTGAAAGCCTGTTGTAGTTCTGCCGGCACACGCGCCGGCCTCATCCGATCGCGGTCGACGGTCGCGAGGATTACCTCGGCTTCGACCAGAAGCTCGGAACCGCGTTCCACCCGATGGCGGAACACCAGGCTGGCGCGGCCCATTTTAACCACTTCGGCCGACACCGATAGCATGTCGTTGAGGCGCCCGGGCGCGTGGTAGCGCGCCGTCAGCTCGTGGACGAGAAAAAGTACCCGCCTCGCATCGGCCAAGTGCGCGAGGTCGATGCCCAGCGCGTGCAGCAGCTCGCTGCGGGCGCGCTCCATGAACGCGAGATACTGGGCATGGAACACAACGCCGCCGGCGTCGGTGTCCTGGTAATAGACCCGGACGGGAATCTGCAACCCCTCCCTCAAGGTCCGTCGCTCCAAACTTAAGTGTCCCTTAAGTATCGGACAACAGATCGCGCTGGGTCTGCGGCGCGGCGAGGCCGAAGTGCCTATACGCCGACAACGTCGCGACGCGCCCGCGCGGGGTGCGCTGCAGGTAGCCCTGCTGGATCAGGAAGGGCTCGAGCACATCCTCGATCGTGTCGGCCTCCTCGCCGATGGCGTGCGCCAGGTTCTCCACCCCTACCGGTCCTCCCGAGAACTTCTCGATCACCGCGAGCAGGAGCTTGCGGTCCATGAGGTCGAGGCCAAGCGCGTCGACGTCGAGCATCCGCAGCGCGGCCTCGGCCACCGCGCGCGTCACCGTGCCGTCGGCCTTCACCTGGGCGTAATCGCGCACGCGCCTCAGCAGGCGGTTGGCGATGCGCGGCGTGCCGCGCGCGCGCCGCGCGATTTCGGCCGCACCGTCGTCGGCGAGCCCCACCTCGAGCAGGTGCGCGGAGCGGCGCACGATCCTGGTGAGCTCCTCCTCGGTATAGAACTCCAGGCGCGCCACGATGCCGAAGCGCTCGCGCAGCGGGTTGGTGAGCATGCCCGCGCGGGTAGTAGCGCCGGCGAGCGTGAAGGGCGGCAGGTCGAGCTTGATCGAACGCGCCGCCGGCCCCTCGCCGATCATGATGTCGATCTGGAAGTCCTCGAGCGCCGGATACAGGATCTCCTCGACCACCGGCGAGAGACGGTGGATCTCGTCGATGAAGAGAACGTCTTTCGGCTCGAGGTTCGTGAGGATCGCGGCGAGGTCCCCCGGCCGCTCGAGCACCGGCCCGGAGGTCTGGCGCAGGTTCACGCCCATCTCGCGCGCGATGATGTGCGCGAGCGTCGTCTTGCCGAGTCCGGGCGGACCGAAGAGCAGCACGTGGTCGAGCGCCTCGCCGCGCGCGCGCGCCGCCTGGATGAAGATCTCGAGCTGGCCGCGCACCTTCTCCTGCCCGACGTACTCGGCAAGCGTCGTGGGCCGCAGGGCGCGCTCGAACTCCCCCTCCTGCGGCGTAGCCGGGCGCTGCGAGATGATGCGGTCGGTCTCGACTGCCATCCCGGCATTCTATAGGGCGGAAAAAAAAGCCGGGCAAGCCCGGCTTTTGTCGCAGGCGAACCCCTGTGGGGCTAAAGGTCTAGCGGAGCGAGAATTGAAAGCCGAGCAGGACGCCGGTCGACTCGGGCTTGAGGCCGTCCTTTTCCTTCATCACGTAGTTCTGGAATTCCACGAGCAGCGCCGCGTGACGCGCCACCTCCTGCTTCATCCCTACCCCGAACAGAGTGCCTTTGTGCGTCTGGCTGAATGTCCCTTGCGAGTCCTTGTACTTGGCCTGGGCCGCACCGATCCGCGCGTAGAAGAGGCCGGTGGGCGTGAACTTCAATCCTGGCAGGATCGACAACGCAGCCGCCTCCTCCAGGCCATGGTTGGTGGTGACGCCGAAGGCCGTCGCGCTCGCTTGGCCGACCTGGCTGGAGTAGCTCCCTTCCAGGGCAATGTGCACCAGGCTGCCGAGGCCAAGGCCATACCCGAGAAAGCCGTTGAAGCCACCCTGATGGCTGTCGTTCCCGAAGGTGACCGACGAGACGCTGACGGGGTCGGTGAAGGTCTCCGTGGCCTTGAACCTGGTGAACCCGCCACCGAAGTAGATGCTGTCGAACTGCGCCATGCTGGCCGACGACATCGCCATTGTCGCGGCGGCCAGCAGGGCGCCGAACAAGATTTTCCTGGTGGACACGAAACCCCCTTTTTCTTGTTGTTTTGTACGAGCGTCAACTAAGGCGGCCCAACAATACTGGTCCGGGCAAAGGAAACCGAGGAAATAGCGCACGAAAAAAAGGAAGGGCGGCCTCGCGGCCGCCCTTCCCGAACTGGCGCAGACCCGCCTAAAACTTGAACGCCACGCCGACGCTCAGCACATCGACGTCCGACTCGCCGACGTCGGACCCGCCCATGCTGCTGTAGCGCTGCCATTCACCCCGCAGGGCGAAGTTGTTGGTGATGTCGAACTTCAACCCGACGCCGAAAGTGAGGTCGGTGTTCGTGTCTTTCCCGCTCAAGCTGATCGGCGTGCCGAGCACGACCCCGGACCCGGTGCCTTCCACCTCGCCTCGGTAGAGCCCGATCTTGCCGAAGAGCGAGAACCTGTCCGCGAGCGGCAGCATGCCGACACCGACGACTTCCCACGCGTTGGCCTTGATGTTGGCATTGAGGTTGCCTCCGGGCCCGCTCACATTGATGGTCACCTTGCCGAGGTCCGTGTACCCGCCCTCGATGGCAAAGTTGCGGTTGACCTGGTAGCCGCCGAAGATCTTGAACGCCGTGTCCTTGTCATCGCAGCCGGGGATCCCCTCGCAGGTATCCGCCGCTTGTGACTGCCCCACCGACAGGCCAACGTACCAGCCGGCGTCGGCCGGCCTCGATTGCGCCATGCTTGCAGAAGACATTGCCATTCCCGCGGCGGCCAGCAGCGCGGCGAGCGATGTTTTCCTGATCCACATGAATCCTCCCTGATGTTGTAAGAGAAAGGGCGGCCTCGCGGCCGCCCTCGCCCGTGATCGTTCTTGTTATTAGAAGTGCGATCGTTATTATTGGAACTTCGATCGTTCTGTTACTGGAACCTGAAGACGACGCCGATGGACAGGACGTCGACGTCGGAATCACCCCCCGTGTCGTCGCCACCAAGCTTGGAGTAGCGCTGCCATTCGCCACGAACGCCGAGCTGGCGGTTGAAGTTGTACTGAACGCCGACCCCGTACGTCAGGTCTGTGTTCGTCTCCTTGCCGTCTCCAAAGTCACCGCTCAGCTTCGCTTCGCCGCGATAGAAGCCGAGCTTGCCGTAGATGGAGAACTGCTGGTTGATCGGGAACGCGCCGAGACCGACGAGCTCGAATGCGTTCGCCTTGACCTCTCCGCTGGCGCCCGGCGCGCTGACCTTGAGCTTACCGAGGTCGTGGTAACCGATCTCGGCGGCAAAGTTCCGGTTGATCTGATAGCCGCCCAGGATCCTGAACGCGGTGTCTTTCGTATCGCAGGTCACGCCTGAGCAGTCGGCGCTGGAGAAGTCGGACTGCCCGATGGTCGCACCGGCGTAGAAGCCGGTGTCTGCGGGTTTGCCCTGGGCCATGCTGGCCGAAGAAACGACAAGGCCGGACGCGGCCAACAACGCCGCAATTGTTGTCTTCTTGAGCGACATGCTGGGACTCCTTTGTCAGTTGTTGTAAGGCGCCCGAAAGATACGCCTGTGACGCGGACGAGACTAGGAAAAAAGGACCGATTGTTGCGTAGAAACCACGACTTAGAATGCCCAGAACTGGGCAATTGGACTCAACGATAAATTTCCCCGAGGCGATGACGCTCGCGTGACGAATTTCCGCGCTCTCGCGCGCACCCGATTGGAATGAGCGGAAAAAATGCGCGCAAAAAAGGGGCGGCTTCAAGCCGCCCCTTCATTAAGCGCCTTCTTGCTTATTCTTCGACTAGAACCGCCAGAGCGCGCCGACGCTCAACACGTCGAGGTCGGTATCGCCGCCGCTCACACCCGCTAGGTCGGGCGCCTTGACTTTGCTATAGCGGTTCCACTCGAGCCGGAGCCCAAGGTTGCGATTGAAGTCGTACTGCCCGCCGATTCCGTAGGTCAGGTCGGTGGTGGTCTTCTTGCCCGAAACGAGCCCGCTCGCCTTTACTTCGGCGTTATAGAAGCCAAGCTTGCCGAGGATCGAGAAGCTATTGCCAAGCGGCCAGCTGCCGACGCCGACGATATCCCACGCGTTGGACTCGAGCTTGAGCCCGCTGCCCTCGGCATTGCCGAGCGGCGCATAGCCGCCTTCGACGCCGATATTGGGGTGAAACTTGTAGCCGCCAAAGATCCGATACGCGGTGTCCTTGTCATCGCAGTTCGACAGACCGCCACAGTCGACTTTCGATTGGCCGACGGAAGCGCCGGCGTAGAAGCCCAGGTCGGCGTTGCCGCCCTTGGCTTGCGCCATTGCGAGGGTCGGAAGCGCGGCGAAACCCGCGAGTAGCGCAGTGGCGAGAACCTTCGTTTGAGTATGCATGGGAGTTCCTTCGGTGATTTGCGATATTGCCCCCAAAGGGTACCCTCCCGCCCTTTCTGCAAACCTAACTTCGTTCGATATCCGAGCGAAAAACTCTTCCGCTAATCGGGATCGTTGTGCTGCAGCCACAGCCGCTGTTTCAAAACTGTCGGGAACCTGTGACGGAAAAAGCTGTCGACGGCGTTCAGCAATTTTCAAGCCGATCAGAACCTGTAGTGAACGCCGACGCTGACCACGTCGACTTCGCTGCTCGTATCGTAGCGCTGCCACTGTAGGCGCGCGCCGACCTTCGGCGAGAAGTCGTATTGCAAGCCGAAACCGAAAGTGAGCTCGGTGCTGTCGTCGGAAACGCGCAGTCCGGAGACCGTGGATTCGGTCTTGATCTTGGCGAGGCCGGCGAGCCCGAAGACATAGAACTGGTTGCCGAGCGGAAACTTGCCCAGGCCGATCAATTCCCACGCGCTCGCGTTGACGCTGTTGTTTCCCACCGTGACGTCGCCGAAATCCGAATACCCGAACTCCGCGGCGAAGCTGCGATTGATCTGGTAGCCGCCGAAGATCTTCAGCGCGGTGTCGGTGTCCGGCCCGAGGTCGGCGCGCCCGAGCGAGGCGCCGGCGTACCAGCCGGCGTCGCTTTGCTTCTGCGCGAGAGCACCGGCGGACATCACCATCGCGGCGCACGCGAGCAACGCCCGAATCCATCCCTTGATCAACATAGGTGACTCCTTTCAAACATCTGGGTATCGATTAGAACCGGTAGACGACGCCGAGGCTGATCACGTCGATTTCGCTGCTCGTGTCATAGCGCTGCCACTGGGCGCGTACGCCCACCTTCGGCGAGAAGTCGTATTGGCCGCCAAAACCGATCGTGAGCTCGGTGCTGGTATCCGTGCGGCTGCCGCTCGGGAACCCGAAGAAGGGTGCCGGCGACGAGACTTTGGTTTCGATTTTTGCAAGGCCGAGCAAGCCGTAGATCGAGAACTGGTTCTGGAGCGGATAGCTGAAGAGGCCGACGAGCTCCCACGCGCTCGCCTCCGCGTGCACGCCGAATCCAGGGTTGGCCTCGCCAAGGCTGGTGTAGCCGAACTCGACAGCGATGTTGGGGTGGAACTTGTAGCCGCCGGAAATCTTCAAGGCGAGCTCGTCGTCGAGATCGTCGTTCTTCCCGATCGAACCGCTGACATACCAGCCGAGGTCGCCCTTCTTCTGGGCCTGGGCGAGCGCGCCGCCGCAGCTCAGCGTCGCGGCCGCGCCAAAGAACATTGCAGCAATCCATCCCTTCCTGGTCATCGAGGTCTCCATTTCCGGTGTTTTCCCCCATCTGACAAAAAGCTGCCGTGCTTACTTTGCCAGCGCCTTGAGCGCGGCCCGAATGCCCTCGGCGACCGGCATTCCGGGCTGGATGCCCCGGATGGCGGCCTGGGCTTCTTTGTCCGAATATCCGAGCGCGAGGAGCGCGTTGAGCACGTCGCTCGGCCGCTCCTGCGCCGGCGCGGTGACGTCCGCCAGCTTGCCCCTCAATTCGAGGAGCAGCCGCTCGGCGGTTTTCTTGCCGATGCCCGGAATGCGCGTCAGGCGGCCGGAATCCTGGAGCGCGATCGACTGCGCGAGATCGGCGACCGAAAGCCCGGAGAGCACCGAGAGCGCGGTGCGCGCGCCGATGCCCGAGATGCGGATGAGCTGGCGGAACGCGGCGCGCTCCTCGAGCGTTGCGAACCCGTACAGCGTGTGCGCGTCCTCGCGCACGACGAGATGCGTGTGGAGCGTCACCGGGTCGCCGGTGGCGGGCAGGCTGTAGAACGTGCTCATCGGCACGTCGACCTCGTAGCCCACGCCGGCTACATCGACCAGCACCTGCGGCGGGTTCTTGGCCGCGAGCCTGCCGCTCAAGCGACCGATCACACGAGCCTGCCTTTTTTCAGACGAAAACCCCTGGTGGAAAGAGAACCAAGCTTCGCGCCATGCGCGTGGCAGATGGCGCAGGCGAGCGCGTCGGCGGCATCGGGCGACGGTTCGCCCGGGAGCGCGAGCAGGCGCCGGACCATGTGCTGCACCTGCTCCTTGCGGGCGTGGCCGTTGCCCACGACCGATTGCTTCACCTGCAGCGCGGTGTACTCGGCGACCGGGAGGCCGGCCAGCACCGCCGCGCAGATCGCCGTGCCGCGCGCCTGGCCGAGCGCGAGGGTCGACTGGGGATTGACGTTGACGAACACCTTCTCGACCGCGACCTCGAGCGGGCCGTGCGCGGCGATGATCTCGTTCAGCCCTTCCAGGATCGCCTTCAGGCGCTGCGCGAGGTCGCCCTCGCCGGATTTCACGCAGCCGCTCGTGACGTACTGGAGCTTGCGCCCGGCGCTCTCGATCACGCCGAAGCCGGTGAGTCTCAGTCCCGGATCGATCCCGAGGATTCTCAGGTAATCACCGCGGTGGTGTAGACGTCCTGCACGTCGTCCAGATTCTCCAGCGCGTCGATGAGCTGGCGCATGCGCCCGGCCTCGTTGCTGGCGAGCATCGCCTCTGCGCCCGGCTTCATGGTGATCTCGGCGAGCTCGGCCTTGAGGCCCGCTTTCTCCAGCGCGGCCTTCACGCCGGCAAAATCGTGCGGCGTGCAAATGAGCTCGATCGAGCCGTCGTCGTTCTTCACCACGTCCTCGGCGCCAGCTTCGAGGCCGACGTCCATGACCCGGTCCTCGCTGGTGCCCGGGGCGAACACGAACTGCCCGCAATGCTTGAAGAGGTAGGCGACCGAACCGTCGGAGCCCATATTGCCGCCGTTCTTGGTGAAGGCATGGCGCACCTCGGCCACCGTGCGCGTGCGGTTGTCGGTCAGGCAGTGGACCATCACCGCGGCGCCCCCCGGGCCGTAGCCTTCGTAGCGCGCCTCCTCGTAGGTGACGCCCTCGAGCGCGCCGCTGCCGCGCTTGATCGCGTTCTGCACGCTGTCCTTGGTCATGTTCGCCTCGCGGGCCTTGTCCAGCGCGAGGCGAAGGCGCGGATTGCTGTTGGGATCGCCTCCGCCGAGCTTCGCGGCGACGGTGATCTCCTTGATGAGCCGGGTGAACACCTTGCCCTTCTTCGCGTCCGCGGCCGCCTTGCGGTGCTTGATGTTCGCCCATTTGCTGTGACCCGCCATGGCGCCAATTCTAAAGGTAACATTTGGCGCCATGCCGCCGCCCTTGCTCATCGCCAAGAACGACAAGATGGAGCTGGCGCTCCTGCCGGGTCTCGCGAACCGCCACGGCCTCATCACCGGCGCCACGGGCACGGGCAAGACCGTCACGCTGCAGGCGCTGGCGCAGCGCTTCTCCGCGATCGGCGTGCCGGTGTTCATGGCCGACGTGAAGGGCGACCTCTCCGGCATCGCCAAGCCCGGCGGCGCGAATCCGAAGGTGGCCGAGCGCCTCAAGGCGCTCAAGGTCTCGGTGGCGGCGGAAGGCTGCCCGGTGGTGTTCTGGGACGTATTCGGCAAGGCCGGGCACCCGGTGCGCGCGACAGTGTCCGACCTGGGGCCGCTTCTCCTTGGCCGCATGCTGGACCTGAACGAGACGCAGGAAGGCGTGCTCTCCCTGGTGTTCAAGATTGCCGACGACCAGGGACTCCTCCTCCTCGACCTCAAGGACCTGCGTGCGATGCTACAGCACGTCGGCGACAACGCGGCGCAGTTCAAGACCGCCTACGGAAACGTCTCCACGGCGTCGGTCGGCGCGATCCAGCGCGGCCTGCTGGCGCTGGAGAGCCAGGGCGGGGCGAAGTTCCTGGGCGAGCCGATGCTCGACATCGGCGATCTCATGCAGACGCGCGACGGCAAGGGGGTCGTAAACATCCTCGCCGCCGGCGAGCTGATGAACTCGCCCAAGCTCTATTCGACCTTCCTCCTGTGGCTGCTCGCGGAGCTGTTCGAGCACCTGCCGGAGGTGGGCGATCCGGACAAGCCCAAGCTCGTATTCTTCTTCGACGAGGCGCACCTCCTCTTCACCGAGGCGCCGAAGGCTCTGCTCGAGAAGGTGCAGCAGGTGGTGCGGCTCATCCGCTCCAAGGGCGTGGGCGTCTATTTCGTCACCCAGAATCCGCTCGACGTGCCGGAAAGCGTGCTCGGCCAGCTCGGCAACCGCGTGCAGCACGCGCTGCGCGCCTTTACTCCGCGCGACCAGAAGGCGGTGAAGACCGCGGCCGAGACGCTGCGCCCGAATCCCAAGCTCAAGGCGGAGAAGGTGATTACCGAGCTCGGCGTCGGTGAGGCGCTCGTGTCGCTGCTCGACGAGAAAGGCAGCCCCTGCGTGGTCGAGCGCGCCTTCATCGTGCCGCCCGGAAGCCAGATCGGCCCGATCGGCGACGACGAGCGCGCGAAGCTCATCCAGTCCTCGGACGTTTTCGGCCACTACGAGAAGGCGGTGGATCGCGAATCGGCCTACGAGAAGCTGAAGGGCCGCACCGAGGCGAAGCCTGCGCAGCCCGAGGAAAGCGCAAACCCGGTCCACGACCCGGTGCACGACATCCTGTTCGGCCGGACCGGGCCGCGCGGCGGGCGCCAGTCGCAGGGAATCATCGAGGCGGTGACGAAAAGCGCCGCCCGCAGCATCGGCTCGGAGCTCGGGCGTCAGGTGCTGCGCGGCGTGCTGGGGTCGATCCTCGGCGGGAAAAAACGTTGAGAAGAGCGTTCTGAGCGCCGCGGCCTACCGCGGCTGGGGCATTGCCTTCGCCGTCCTCGGCGTGCTCACGTTCTCGCTGCGGCCGATCCTCATCAAGCTCTCCTATGCGGCCCATCCGGTGACGCCGACCACGCTGCTCTTCCTGCGGATGATGATCTCGCTGCCGTTCTTCCTCGTCATCGGCTGGTGGCTGCGGCGGGAGGAGCCGCGGCTCACGCGCCGCGACTGGATCGGCGTGGCGGGGCTCGGCTTCCTCGGCTACTACCTGGCGAGCTTCCTCGACTTCATCGGCCTGCAATACGTCGGCGCGGGCATCGGGCGGCTGATCCTCTTTCTCTACCCGACCCTCGTGCTCGTGCTGTCGTTCGCCTTCCTGCGCAAGCGGCCGACCGCGACGCAGCTCGTCGCGCTCTTGCTGACGTACGCGGGAATCGCGCTCGTCGTCTCGAACCAGGTCGGAGCGACGCGCGAAGGCAGGCTCTTCCTCCTCGGCGTGCTGCTCGTCTTCGCTTCGGCCCTGTGCTATGCCGCCTATCTCGTCGCCGGCAGCCAGCTCGTGAAGCGCGTCGGCTCGATGCGCTTCACCGCCTACAGCATGGCGGTGGCGACGGTACCCGCTGTAGCGCAGTTCTTCGTGTTCGACGGCCCCGCGTCGCTCGAGCTGCCCGCCGCGGTATGGCTGTACGCCGCGATCCTCGGGACGCTGAGCACGGTGGTGCCTGTGTTTCTGCAGGCCGAGGCGCTGCGGCGGATCGGCGCCACGGAATTCGCGCTCATCGGCGCCATCAGCCCGGTGAGCGTCGCGGTAATGAGCGCGGCCGGGCTCGACGAGCCCTTCGGTGCGCGCCAGGCGGCGGGCGCGGCGCTGGTCATCTTCGGCGTGCTGCTCGTGTCACTCAAAAGGAGCTAGAGCATGGATCTCGGAATTCGCGGCAGGACCGCGCTGGTGTGCGCGGCGTCGAAGGGACTCGGCAAGGGCTGTGCGGTGTCGCTCGCGCGCGAGGGCGTGAACCTCGTCATCACGGCACGCGGTAGCGACGCGCTGGAAGCCACTGCGGACGAATTGAGAAAGAAATTTGGTGTGAAAGTCACCGCGGTGGCGGGCGATATCACCACCGCGCAAGGGCGCGAGGCCGCGCTCAAGGCGGCGCCGGCGCCCGACATCCTGGTGAACAACGCCGGCGGCCCGCCGCCGGGCGATTTTCGCGACTGGGACCGCGACGCGTGGGTCAAGGCGGTCGACGCAAACATGATCACGCCGATCCTCCTGATCCGCGCCGTGGTCGACGGGATGATCGGGAGGAAGTTCGGCCGCGTGGTCAACATCACCTCGGGTGCGGTGAAGGCGCCCATCCCGGAGCTCGGCCTGTCGAACGGCGCGCGCACCGGGCTCACCGGCTTCATCGCCGGACTGTCGCGCACCACGGTGCGCCATAATGTCACGATCAACAACCTCCTGCCCGGGCCGTTCGAGACCGACCGGCTGCGCGGAAACCTCGAGTTCAATGCGAAGAAGACCGGGAAGACGGCGGAAGAGCTGCGGCGCCTGCGCACCGAGGCAAACCCGGCGGGGCGCTTCGGCACCATCGACGAGTTCGGCGACGCCTGCGCCTTCTTGTGCAGCGCCCAGGCGGGCTTCATCACCGGGCAAAACCTGCTGATGGATGGCGGCCTCTACCCCGGCACGTTCTAGAATGGCGATTCCTTCTGAGGAGGAGGACCGATGCGAATCTTCGCCGCGCTCGCCGCCCGTTTCAGCGTATTTCTGATTTCCCTTTTTGCCGCTGGTGCGGCATTGGCGCAGGCGTATCCGAATCGCCCGGTGAGGGTGGTGGTGCCGTGGCCGCCGGGGCAGGCGACCGACATCGCCGCGCGCGTGGTGGCGCAGAAGCTCCAGGAATCGCTCAACCAGCCTTTCGTGATCGAGAACAAGCCCGGCGCCGGCGGGGCGATCGGCTCGGACATCGTCGCGAAGAGCACCGCCGATGGCTACACGCTCCTCGCCGCTTCGAGCGGGCCGCTCTCGATCATGCCGAACCTGCAAAAGATCCCCTACGACCCGCTCAAGGACTTCGCGCCGGTGAGCCTGGTCACCCTGACGGCCTACGCCCTCGTCACGCAGCCGTCCTTCCCGGCGGCCAACGCGAAGGAGTTCGTCGCGCTCCTCAAGGCGAACCCGGGCAAATACACCTTTGCGACTTCCGGCACCGGCGCCACGGCGCATCTGGTGACCGAGCTTTTCAACACGATGGCGCAGATCGAGGCCCGCCATGTTCCCTACAAGGGGAGCGCACCCGCGCTCACCGACGTCATGAACGGCCAGATCAGCTACGCCATCGAAACGGTGGCGGCCACCGCGCCCCACATCAAGTCCGGCCGCGTCAAGACCTTCGGCGTTTCCACCGCGCGGCGCTCGGCCGCGCTGCCGGAGGTGCCGCCGCTCGCCGAGAGCGCCGGGCTGCCGCAGTACGACATCGCGGGGTGGATCGGATATGCCGCGCCGGCTGGAACGCCGCGCGAGTTCGTCGGGCGCCTTTCGGGGGAGATCCGCAAGGCGCTGGCAAGCGACGAGCTCAAGGAACGCATGATCAGCATCGGCCTCGACGCGGTCTCGAGCACGCCCGAGGAAATGGCCGCGTACATGCGCCGGGAGCAGGATCGCTACGGCGAAATCATCCGGAACGCGAACATCAGAGTCGAGTGACGGGAGCACCTGGAATGAACCGTTTCACCGCATTCTTGATTTCCTTTCTCGTCGCCGGGGCCGCGCTGGCGCAGGCCTACCCGAACCGCCCGGTCAGGATCGTGGTGCCTTGGCCGCCGGGACAGGCGACCGACATCGCCGCGCGCGTGGTCGCGGAGAAGCTGCAGCAGCAGCTCGGCCAGCCGTTCGTCGCCGACAACCGCCCGGGCGCGGGCGGCTCGATCGGCACCGACGCGGTCGCAAAAGCCTCTCCCGACGGCTACACGCTGCTCGCCGCCTCCAGCGGGCCGATCTCGATCATGCCGAGCCTGCAGAAGGTCCCCTACGACCCGCTGAAGGATCTGCAGCCCGTCAGCCTCATCGCGATAGCACCGTTCGCGCTGGTGACGCACCCATCGTTCCCCGCGAAGAACGCAGCCGAGTTCGTCGCCCTGGTGCGGGCGAATCCGGACAAGTACACCTTCTCCTCCTCCGGCACCGGCGCCACCGCGCACCTGGTCTCGGAGCTCTTCAACTCGATGGCCGGGCTGAAGGCGCGCCACGTGCCATACAAAGGGAGCGCACCCGCGCTGAGCGACCTGATGGGCGGTCAGATCGACTACGCGCTGGAGACCGTCGCGTCGCTCGCCGGTCACATCAAGGCCGGGCGCCTCAAGGCGCTCGGGGTCACGAGCGGCAAGCGCACCGCGGCGCTGCCCGACGTGCCGACGCTCGCCGAAGCGGCGAACATCCCGGGCTACGACATCGGCGCGTGGATCGGCTATGCCGCCCCGCCCGGCACGCCGAAAGAGGTGACGGCGAAGCTCTCTGCCGAGATCGCGAAAGCCATGCAGGCGCCCGATCTCAAGGAGCGCTATCTCTCGCTCGGCATGGATCCCGCATCGAACACGCCCGATGAAATGGCGAGCTTCCTGCGCAGCGAGCAGGCCCGTTACGGCTCGATCATCAAGAACGCCAACATCAAGGTCGAGTAGGCCTTTGGAAGTCCGACGCCTCGCCGGCGCGCTCGGCGCAGAGCTCCTCGGGGTCGATCTCTCGGAGGATTTTCCGGAGAACGAAATTCGCGGTGCTCTCCTCGAGCACCAGGTCGTCTTTTTCCGCGACCAGCGGCTGACGCCGGCGCAATTCATGGCGTTCGCCCGCCGCATGGGCAAGCCGATCGAGTACCCGTTCGTGAGGGGAATCGACGGGTTTCCCGAGGTGATCGAGGTGAAGAAGCTCGAGCACGAGCGTCACAACTTCGGCGGCATCTGGCACTCGGACACGGCGTATCTCGAAGAGCCGCCCATGGGTTCGATGCTGCTCGCGCGCGAATTGCCGCCCTATGGCGGCGATACGCTGTTCGCCAACCAGTACCTCGCATACGAGACGCTGTCTGCGGGCATGCGCAGGGTTCTGGATGGCCTGACCGCGGTCAATTCATCGGCCAACGCCGACGTGTCGCGCACCCGCGAGGACCGGATCAAGGAACAGTCGCGCACTACGGAGGATTTCACCGCGGAGCATCCCGTTGTGCGAACCCATCCGGAAACGGGGCGCAGGGCGCTGTACGTAAACGTCGCCCACACCGCGCGCTTCAGGGGGATGACCGGGGACGAGAGCGGCCCGCTCCTCAGATTCCTGTTCGAGCACCAGGTGAAGCCGGAATTCACCTGCCGCTTCCAGTGGCGCGTCGGCTCGCTCGCGTTCTGGGACAACCGCTGCGTGCAGCACAACCCCGTGAACGACTACCACGGGTACCGGCGCGTCATGCATCGGATCACGCTGGCGGGGGACAGACCGCGTTAGGAAAAAAACGTGGTCAAGTATCTCAGTAGGCCGAGCGGGTGCGCCGCCACAGCCACGTTCCCACCGGCCAGAACAGGATGACGAAGGTGAAGATCGCCAGCCACATCGCGATCGGACGGGTGACGAACGCGGTGACGTCGCCGTCGGACTTGATCATCGACTTGATGAAGTTCTCCTCCATCATCTGGCCGAGCACCACGCCCAGAATCGCCGGCGCCACGGGAAAGCCGTTCTCTTCCAGCACGAAGGCGAGCACGCCGAACACCAGCGTGAGCAGCACGCCGAAGACCGTGTTGTTGATGGCGAAAGAGCCGACGATGCAGAAGAGCAGGATGGTCGGCATCAGGATGTTGCGCGGCAGGCGCAGCACGTTCTTCGCCGCCTTGATCGTCAGCCAGCCGAGCGGCAGCATGATCAGGTTGGCGAGGATGAATACCAGGAAGATGGCGTAGATGTTCTGCGGGTTGTTGATGAAAAGCGTCGGCCCGGGATTGAGCCCCTTGAGATAGAGCACCCCGATCGCGATCGCCGTGATCGAGTCTCCGGGGATGGCGAAGACCAGCGCGGGGATCCAGGCGCCGGCGAGCGCGCTGTTGTTGGCGGCACCCGCCTCGACGATGCCCTCGACGTGGCCGGTGCCGAACTTCTCGGGCTCCTTCGAGAATTTCTTGGCCATGGCGTAAGACATCCAGGCCGCCATGTCGGCGCCCGACCCGGGCTGGATGCCGATCACCGTGCCGAGGGCGCTGCCGCGCAGCAGCGGCCACGGATACTTCACCAGCAGGGCCCACATGCCCTTGAACACGTTGCCGATCTTCTCGGTGGCGAGCTTGAGCGGCGGATCCATGTGCACGACGAAGCGCAGGATCTCGGACACCGCGAACATGCCGACCATCATCGGGATCAGGCTGATGCCGCCGGTGAGTTCGGCGTTGCCGAAGGTGAAGCGCGGGTGCCCCGCCGGGTTGTCGAGGCCGACGCAGGCGATCAGCAGACCGAGGAGCAGCGACATGCTCGCCTTCAGGATGCTCGAGTTGCCGATGAACACCGCGCCTGCGAGGCCGAGCACCACCATCCAGAAGTACTCGAAGTCGCTGAACTTCAGCGCGATCTCGGCCAGCGCGGGGGCGGAGGTGATCATCACCGCGGTGCCGAACAGGCCGCCGATGGCGGAGAACACGAGCCCCGCGCCGAGCGCGATCTCGGCCTGGCCCTTCTTCGTCATGGCATAGGCTTCGTCGGTATAGGCCGCCGATGCCGGCGTTCCGGGAATGCGCAGCAGCGCGCCGGGGATGTCGCCCGAGAAGATCGCCATCGCGGTGGCGGTGACGATGGCCGCGATCGCTGGCACCGGCGGCATGAAGAACGTGATCGGCACGAGCAGCGCCGTCGCCATCGTGGCCGTGAGTCCCGGCACGCAGCCCACGAACAGGCCGAACAGCGCCGAGCACAGGATCACCGTCAGGACATAGGGATCGAAGACGAGCGCGAAGGCCTGCGCGTACGCGTGCAGCATCGCTCGCCTACTTCCCTACCATAGCACCGGCAGCACGCCCCACGGCAGCGGCACGCGCAGCATCTTGTAGAAAATCAGGTGGATCAGGATCGGCAGCGCCACTGCAAGGGGTATGGCGAGCCGCGGCCGAACGCGCAGCGTGAGGAAAAGCGACAGCAGGATCACGCCGCCGCAGATCAGGAAACCGAGCTTGTCCGACGCGAGGACATAGAAGACGAGCGAGCCGGTGGCGACGAGAAAGTTGCGCACGTGCGGCAGCGAGCCAAGCCATGCGCCGATCGCGACGAGTGGCTGGCTCGCGCGCTCGCGCCAGCCCCGCCAGACAAGCGCAATCGAGCAGCCCGCGAGCAGGATCGCGATGAGCCCCGGGAAGGCGCCCGGGCCGATGCTCTGGCCCGGGATCCTCGGATAGCCCTGGACAGTGACGAGGACCGCGATCGACAGCGCGAGGAACACCGCCCCAAGCAGGGCGTCGTTGAATTTCACTTCTTACTTCGCGAGACCGACAGCCTTCAGGGCTGCGCCGAGGTTGGCATCGGAGGCCGCCATGAACTTCGCCGTGCCCTCGGGGTCGGCCCACATGGTGCCGTAGCCCTGCTTCGCCATGAACTCCTTGTAATCCTTCGAGTCGTACACCTTCTTCAGCGCCGTCACGAGCGTCTTTTGCACCTCGGCCGGAATTCCCTTCGGCGCCGCGATCACGCGCCAGGCAGCGATCTGCCAGTTGCTGCCGAGTTCCGATTTGAGCGTCGGCAGTTTGGGGTACAGGGCGGGCGGATTGGTATCCATGATGGCGAGTGCTCGCACCTTGCCAGCGTCGATCATCGCGCGCGCCTCGGGAATCGAGCACGGCACCACTTCGACGCCGCCCGAGACGAGATCCTGCAGGCCGGGCGCGGCGCCCTGCGACGGTACCCACGGCAGCGCGCCCGGATCGATGCCCTGCTCCTTGAGCAGGCCCGCGATCGCGAGGTGCCAGATGCCGCCCTGTCCGGTACCGGACGCCTTGAACTTGCCGGGGTTCGCCTTGATTGCGGCGAGCAGATCCTTGACCGACTTGTAGGGCGAATCCACGCGCACGTTCACCCCCGCCGGATCGGCGTTCACCAGGCCGATCGGGGTGTAGTCGGTGTGCTTGAGCTGCGTGAGCCCCACGTGGTGCATCATCGTGATCTCGACGGTGATCAGGCCGATCGTGTAGCCGTCGGCCGGCGCGCGTGCGATCGCGTCGTGACCCACGACGCCGGAGCCGCCGGTGCGGTTCACGACGTTGAACGGCTGCTTCAGTTCCTTTTCCATCAGCGCGCCGATGATGCGCGCCGTGGCGTCGGTGCCTCCGCCGGCGCCCCAGGGCACGATGAGCTGGACGGGCCGCTGCGGGTATTGGGCGTGGACCAGCGTCGCCGCGGCCGCGAGCGCTGCCGCAAAAAGCGTTCTCCTCATGACGCTCCTCCCTAGGTTGTCAGACAACCATTCTAAATGTCCCGACTACCTATTTGGCGAGCCCCACTGCCTTGAGCGTCACGCCGAGATTCCTGTCCGACTCCTCCATGAAGCTCGCCGTGAGGGCGGGATCGGCCCACACCACACCGAAGCCGCGGCTCGCCATGAATTCCTTGTAGTCTCTGGAGTCGTAGGCCCGCTTCAGCGCGATGACCAGCGTCCTGTGCACGTCGGCGGGAACTCCCTTCGGGGCGGCGATGACCCGCCAGGCGGCGATCTGCCAGTCGCTCCCCAGCTCCTGCTTCAACGTCGGTAGTTCCGGGTACAGCGCCGAGGGGCTCGGGTCCATGATGGCGAGGGGGCGCACCTTGCCGGCATTGATCATCGCGCGCGCTTCCGGGATCGAGCAGGGCACGACGTCGACGCCGCCTGCGACCATATCCTGCAGCGCGACCTCTGCCCCGCTGGAGGGTACCCAGCGCAGCGCGCCCGGATCGATTCCCTGGTCCTTCAGCAGGCCGGCGATCGCGAGGTGCCAGACTCCGCCCTGTCCGGTACCGGAGGCCTTCATCTTGCCGGGGCTCGCCTTGATGGCGGCGAGCAGCGCCTTCACCGACTTGTAGGGAGAATCGACGCGCACGTTGATGCCAGCCGGGTCCGCGTTCACCAGCCCGATCGGCGCGTAGTCGGTGTGCTTGAGCGCGGTCAAACCGATGTGGTGCATCATCGCGATCTCGACCGTGATCATGCCGATGGTGTAGCCGTCGGCTTGTGCCGAGGCGATTGCCTGGTGGCCGACGATGCCGGAGCCGCCGGTGCGGTTCACGACGATGACCGGCTGCTTGAGCTCGCTTTCCAGAAGGCCGCCGATGACGCGCGCGGTCGCGTCGGTGCCGCCGCCGGCGCCCCACGGCACGATGAGCTGGATCGGCCGCTGCGGATACTGCGCGAGCGCGCCGAGACATACCACGAGCAACGCCGCGGCCAGTAGCCGTTTCATTGACTCATTCTAGCTATGAGCGGGGAGTAAAATCGGCCGTCTTTGGAGGCAATCCATGAACGCACCCGCCCAGCCCGGCCTTGCCGCGCTTTCCCTGAAGGATTCGAGGCTCTTCCGCGAGCAGTGCTACATCGGCGGCGAATGGATCGGCGGTGCGAACACCATCCCGGTGCGCAACCCGGCCACGCAGGCGGTGCTCGGGACGGTGCCGAAGCTGGGCGCCGACCAGGCGCGGCGCGCCATCGACGCCGCGGATAACGCCTGGCCTGCATGGCGCGCGAAGACCGGCAAGGAGCGCGCTGCGATCCTGCGCAAGTGGTTCGACCTGATGATGGCGAACCAGGAGGATCTCGCGCAGATCCTCACCGCCGAGCAGGGCAAGCCGCTTGCCGAGGCGCGCGGCGAGATCGCCTACGGCGCTTCGTTCATCGAGTGGTTCGCCGAGGAGGCGAAGCGCGTCTACGGCGACACGATCCCCTCGCCGTGGGCCGACAAGCGCGTCGTGGTCATCAAGCAGCCGATCGGCGTCGCGGCGCTGATCACGCCGTGGAACTTCCCGAACGCGATGATCACGCGAAAGGCCGGGCCCGCGCTCGCTTCGGGCTGCCCCGTGGTGATCAAGCCCGCGGGGCAGACACCCTACTCGGCGCTCGCGATGGCAGAGCTCGGCGAGCGCGCGGGCATTCCGAAAGGCGTGCTCAACATCATCACCGGCGATTCGAAGGCGATCGGCGCCGAGCTGTGCGCGAACCCGAAGGTGCGCAAGCTCTCCTTCACCGGCTCGACCGAGACCGGGCGTATCCTCATGCGCCAGTCGGCCGACACGATCAAGAAGCTCTCGCTCGAGCTCGGCGGCAACGCGCCTTTCATCGTGTTCGACGACGCCGACCTCGACGCCGCGGTCGAGGGTGCGCTCGCCTCGAAATACCGCAACGCGGGCCAGACCTGCGTGTGCGCAAACCGCCTCTATGTTCAGGACGCGGTCTACGACGCCTTCACCGCCAAGCTCACCGAGAAGGTGAAGGGCTTCAAGGTCGGCGCGGGCACCGAGCCCGGGGTGGTGATCGGGCCGCTGATCGACGAGCAAGGCCTCAAGAAGGTCGAGGCGCACGTCGCCGACGCCGTTGGAAAAGGCGCGCGCGTGGTCTTGGGCGGGAAGAAGCACGAGCGTGGCGGCCTCTTCTTCCAGCCGACCGTGCTCACGAACGTCACTCCGCAGATGCTGGTGTCGCACGAGGAGACCTTCGGCCCGGTGGCGCCGCTCATCCGCTTCAAGACCGAGCAGGAGGCGATCGATCTCGCGAACGACAGCGAGTTCGGCCTCGCGGGCTACTTCTACAGCCGCGACGTCGGCCGGATCTGGCGCGTGGCCGAGGCGATGGAGACCGGCATGGTCGGCGTGAACGCCGGCATCATCTCGACCGAGGTGGCGCCCTTCGGCGGCGTCAAGCAGTCGGGCCTCGGCCGGGAAGGATCCAAATACGGTATCGAGGAGTTCCTCGAGGCCAAGTACATCCTCATGGGTGGAGTCGACAAGTAGTGAAAGGCGAGGAGTTCAAGGACGACTTCCGCAAGGCGCTGCCGAAGAACGTCGTCCAGGCGCTCACGCACCGCTCGCCCTGGCCCGCGACCGCGGCGGTCGTGCACGACGTGGCCGTGATCGCCGCTGCGATCGCCGCCGCCCTCTACTTCTGGCCCAACCCGCTGGTGATCCTGATTTCGGTCGTAGCGATCGGGACGCGGCAACACGCGCTTTTCGTGATCGCGCACGACGCTGCGCACTACCTGCTCTACGAGAGACGCGGGGTGAACGATCTCGTCGGGCGGGCGTGCGCCACGGTGCAGGGCCTTTCCATGTGCACTTACCGCGTGATCCATCGCCTGCACCACAACAATCTCTATGGCGAGCTCGATCCGGACACGGCGTTGCATGGGGGGTACCCTCGCGGCAAGGGCTACCTCGCGAAGAAATTGCTGAAAGATCTGAGCGGCCTGACGGCCTGGAAAACCTACGCGTACTTTCTCGGCGGAGCGCCGGCGCTGAACACGGCGACCAACGTCGCCCTGCGTCCGCTCGACGACACGTCCGAGAAGCTGCGGCTCGAGGCGAAGCGGGACCGCAACGTGGTGATCGTCTTCCATCTCGCGCTCCTCGCCGGCTTCGCGTGGACCGGCTACCTCGTGCAGTACCTCGTGCTGTGGGTGCTGCCGCTCGTGACGGTGGTGCAGGCGATCCTGCGGCTGCGCGCGATCGCGGAGCACGGGGCGACGACCGATTTTTCATCGCCGCTCACCGCGGCGCGGACCAACACCGGTCCGGCCTGGCTCGAGTGGCTGATCTTCCCGCACCACGTCAACTACCACATCGAGCACCATCTCTACGCCTCGGTGCCGCACTACAACCTGCCCGCCCTGCACCGCGAGATGGCGGCGCGCGGGGTGCTCGAGGGGGCCGAGCTGCTGCCCTTCCGCGCCACGCTGGCGAAGATCTTCGCCGAGCGCGCCGCGGCCTGAGAGCTACTTGGGCGGCGGTGCCGGGAACTGGACGAAAGGCGGCGGCGGCGTCTGGTCCGGGGGCAGGTACGCGGGGGCGGGCTTGCCCGCGGGTCCGAGGCTGCGGATATAGCGGTACATCGCGCGCAGGTCGCCCGTGCTCATGTCGTGCAGGTTGAACCAGGGCATCGGCGGCCGCGTCGACAGCGCCTTCGCCTTCTTCACCCACTGGTCCTCGTTGAGATCCTGCATGTAGAGGCGCAGGTTCACCGGATAGGTCGTGCCCCAGGGACCGCGCCAGCCGAGTATGTCCCCTACCAGGTACTGAGACTCCGGCGTCTTGCCGCCGCTCAGCGCATAGCCCGGCGTGTGGCAGTCGTGGCAGCCCGAGATCTTGGTGACGTAGCGTCCGCGCTCGATCTGCGGATCGGCTTTCTTCTTTTCCTGCGCAGCGACCGGCAGGGACACCAGCAGCGCGCACAGTACGGCAGTGGTTTTCAAAGCTTCAGCCTCATCGGTTTCATGGACGAATCGATAAATCCTAGCCTGCGGTAGAGCGCCTGTGCTCGCTCGTTTTGCATATCGGTCAGGAGCGTGAGGCGCAGCACCCCGCGGCTCCTCGCCTCGGCGATCGCGAATCCCGCCAGCGCGGTGGCTATCCCCTGGTCGCGGTGAGTGGGCTGGACGACCAGATCCTCGAACCATGCTGCGGTGCCGCCTTCGGCCGTGCTCACGGTATAGAGCAGGCTCGCCATCGCCACGACCTGCCCCCCGTCGCGCGCTACGTAGATCGTGCCCACCGATTCGTCGGACAGGATCTTCTCGAGCGCCCGGGTCTGCTTCTCGTAGTCCGGGGTGAACTCGGATTCCTCGGAGAACAGGATCGTGAGCAGCGCCACGAGCTGCGGCAGTTCGTCGCGACGGGCTATCCCAAGTTCGGCCATCGGGAAGCTCCTGGCTGATGAAAAGGGGGTGCGTCCCTGCTTTCGATCCTAGCGCAAGGCGCTAGACGTTGAAGCGGAAGTGGATCACGTCGCCGTCGCGAACGGTGTAGTCCCGCCCTTCGAGGCGGAGCTTCCCCGCCTCCTTAGCCCCGAGCTCCCCGCCGTGCGCCACGAAGTCGTCGTAGGAGGCGACCTCGGCGCGGATGAAGCCGCGCTCGAAGTCGGTGTGGATGACGCCCGCGGCCTGCGGCGCGGTGGCGCCCGCCTGCACGGTCCAGGCGCGAACTTCCTTCGGCCCGGCGGTGAAGTACGTTTGCAGGCCAAGCAGCGCGTACGCGGCACGGATGACGCGGTTCAGGCCGGGCTCGTCCATTCCCATGTCTTCGAGGAAAAGCAGCTTGTCTTCGTCGGACATGTCGGCGATCTGCGATTCGATGTTGGCGCTGATCGGCACCACCGGCGCACCTTCCTTCGCGGCATGGCTCTTGACCCTCTCCAGGAGCGGGGTCGATCCGGTTTCACCGATGTTGGCGACGTACATCGTGGGCTTCATGGTCAGGAGGAAGAGCGGCTTGAGCACGGCGTGCTCTTCCTTGGACAATTCGGCGCTGCGCGCCGGCCGGCCCGCATCGAGGACCTCTCTTGCCTTTCTCAATGCCGAAACCAGGCGCACGGCCTCCTTGTCGCCGGTGGTCTGCGCCACCTTCTCGTGCTTGGCGAGCTGGCGCTCGACCGAGTCGAGGTCGGCGAGGGCGAGCTCGGTGTTGATGGTCTCGATGTCGGATACCGGATCGACCTTGCCGGCGACGTGCACGACGTCGGGATCCTCGAAGCAGCGCACCACGTGCGCGATGGCGTCGGTCTCGCGGATGTTGGCGAGGAACTTGTTGCCGAGGCCCTCGCCTTTCGAGGCGCCGGCGACGAGCCCGGCGATGTCGACGAACTCGACCACCGCCGGCACCACCTTCTGCGGCTGCGCGATCTCGGCGATCACCTCCAGGCGCAGGTCGGGAACCTCCACGATGCCGACGTTCGGCTCGATGGTGCAGAACGGGTAGTTCTCGGCCGCGATCCCGGCCTTGGTGAGCGCGTTGAAGAGCGTGGACTTGCCGACGTTCGGCAAGCCCACGATGCCGCACTTGAGGCTCATTTCCTGCGGCCGAGCAGGCCGCCGAGCAGGCCTTTCTTTTCCGGTTCCTTCTTCTCAGGCTCCTTGACCGGCACTTCCTTTTTTTCAGGCTCCTTTTTCGCCGGGGCTGGAGGTTTCTCCTCCGTGTGGAGCTTGTGCATCGCGCCCTGCATGTCGCCGGAAAGCATCATGGGGAGAAGATCGAGAGCCTTCTGAATCGCCGCGTCGATCGCTTCCTTTTCCTCGGCCGGCGGCCGCTGCAGCACGTAGTCGGCGCCTTCCGCCTCGGCTGGCGGCTTGCCGACGCCGATCCGAAGCCGCCAGTAGTCGTGGCTGGCTATGCGCTGCGAGATGTCCTTCAGACCGTTGTGCCCGGCGATGCCGCCGCCCTGCTTCATCTTCGCGACGCCGGGCGGGAAGTCGAGCTCGTCGTGCACCACGAGGATTTCCTCGGGCTTGATCTTGAAGAACCCGGCGAGCATCTGCACCGCGCGGCCGCTCGCGTTCATGAAGCTCTGCGGCTCGAGCAGCCACGCGCCGGAGGCCTCGTGACGGCCCACCAGCGCCTGGAACTTGGGATCCTTGCGCAGCGCGATGCCACTCGCAGAAGCGAAGCGCTCGACCAGCCAGAAGCCCGCGTTGTGGCGCGTGCGCTCGTATTCCTTGCCTGGATTGCCCAGGCCGACGACGAGGCGGATCAAGGGCTACTTCTTCTCTTTCTTCTCGCCCTTGTCGGCAGCGGCGGGCTTCTCGGCCGCAGCGCCCTTGCCCTTCTCGGCCGCGGCGCCCTTGCCCTTCTCGCCCTCGGCGGGCGCGCCCTCGCCTTCCTTCGGCGCGGCGGCCTGCTCGGTGGTCGGCACATCGGCCGGGGCGACTGCGGCAGCGGCGGCAGCGGCTTCCTCCTCCTCGGTGATGAGCGACGGGATCACCACCGTCGCGACGACCGGGTTCTCGCTCTTGTGGATCGCGAGCTCGACGCCCTTCGGCAGCGCCACGTCGCGCACGTGCATCGAGTGGCCAACGGTGAGGTTGGAGAGATCGACCTCGATGAACTCCGGCAGGTCGTCCGGGAAGCAGGTGATGTCGAGCTCGTTCAGCACGTGGCTCGCGATGCCGCCCTGCTCTTTAACGCCGGGCGACTTGTCGGCATTCACGAAGTGCAGCGGCACCTTCATGTGGATCTTCTTGTCCTTGGACACGCGCTGGAAGTCGACGTGCTGCACCTGCAGCTTGAACGGATGCATGTTCACCGCGCGCAGCAGCACCTGCTGGGCGCCGCCGTTCAGGCTGAGCGTGAGGATCGAGGCGTGGAACTTCTCGTTCCTCAGGTTCTGGAACAGCGCCTTGTGGTCGAGCTGGATGTTCACCGCGCCCTCGGCTCCGCCGTACACGATGCCGGGCACCTTGCCAATGCGGCGCAGACGGCGGCTCGCACCCGTTCCTTGCGCCTCGCGCTTTTCCGCGCTGATTTCGAATTTCATGACTGCTCCTTGGTTGAACCGGACCCGCGACCAGGCACCGGCGAAGTTGGAAAGCTAGGAGATGCTCATTCTATGAACAGCGAGCTGACCGATTCCTCGGTGTAGATGCGCAGGATCGTCTCGGCGAGGAGTCCCGCGACCGAAAGGCTCCTGATCTTGCTGCAGCTGCGCGCGTCCTCGCGCAGCGGAATCGTGTCGGTGACCACGAGCTCGTCGAGGTCGGACTTGGCGATGCGCTCGACCGCCGGCCCGGACAGCACCGCGTGCGTGCAGTAGGCGACGACCTTGGTGGCGCCTTCCTCCTTCAGCACCTGGGCGGCCTTCACCAGCGTGCCGGCGGTGTCGACCATGTCGTCCATGATGACGCAGGTGCGGTCCTTGACCTCGCCGATGACGTTCATCACCTCGCTGACGTTGGCCTTCGGCCGGCGCTTGTCGATGATCGCGAGGTCCGACTCCAGGCGCTTGGCGAGCGCGCGCGCGCGCACCACGCCGCCGACGTCGGGCGACACCACGATCAGGTTCTCGTAGCGCTGCTTCCACACGTCGCCGAGGAGCACCGGCGCGGCGTAGATGTTGTCGACCGGGATGTCGAAGAAACCCTGGATCTGGTCCGCGTGCAGGTCCATGGTCAGCACGCGCGCCACGCCAACCGAGGCGAGCATGTTCGCCACCACCTTGGCGCTGATCGCGACCCGAGCCGAGCGCGGCCGGCGGTCCTGGCGCGCGTAGCCGAAGTACGGGATCGCGGCGGTGACGCGGGCGGCCGACGAGCGCTTGAGCGCGTCGACCATGACCAGGAGCTCCATCAGGTTGTCGTTGGTCGGTGCGCAGGTCGACTGCAGCACGAACACGTCCTTGCCGCGCACGTTCTCGAGCAGCTCCACCATCACTTCGCCGTCGGAGAACTTGCCGACGATCGCCCGGCCGAGCGGCTGGTTGAGATAGCGCGCCACCTCCTGCGCGAGGCGCGGGCTGGCGTTGCCCGTAAACACCATCAGGCGCTCGAGCTGCGCCGCGCTAGGTCCGTGCGTCATCGTGTTCATGTGTATTGGCTGGGGAGGAAGGATTCGAACCCTCGTATGCCGGAATCAAAATCCGGTGCCTTAACCAGCTTGGCGACTCCCCAGTTGGACTTCACTCTTCCAGACCGGCGAGCGGGTGCCGGTCCAGGCCCCGCGCGACGAATCCACGCATGTCCCCCGGTAGTTTGTTGTAAAGAGCGCGCGCCTGGGCCTCCGACGTGAACTCCGTGAACACGCACGCCCCGGACCCGGTCATGCGCGCTTGCGGGGAGCGTTGTCTCAACCATTTGAGGTGCACCGCCACCTCGGGATAGCGCGCCACGACCACCGCTTCGAGGTCGTTGCGCCCCTGACCCGAGAAAAAGGGCGGTATTTTGAGTGCTTTCGACTGCCCTGTCAACGCGGAAGCGAAGATTTCCTTCGTGGAAACCGAGACTTGGGGCTCGAGCACGAGGTACCAGGCGGCGGGCAGGTCGAGCTCCGTGAGCCGCTCGCCGATACCCTCGCCGAGCGCGTTGCGGCCGTGGACGAACAACGGCACGTCGGCACCCAGTTTCTTCCCGATGTCGATCAGTCGGCCGGTCGGGAGATGGAGATTCCACAACCTGTTCAAGACAAGGAGAACGGTGGCGGCGTCGGAGGAGCCGCCGCCCATGCCGCCGCCGACCGGAAGGACCTTCTCCAGCGAAATGTCGGCTCCCTTCGTCGCTCCAGTGCACTCCTTGAGCAAATGGGCAGCGCGAAAGCACAGGTTATCGTCGCCATAGACGCCGGAAAACCGAACCTCGCCGTCCTCGCGCGGACCGATGCCCACGCGGTCGGCGCGATCGACCAGCCGGAACACCGTCTGCAGCTCGTGGTAGCCCGCATGTTCCCCGGCCTCGCGCTGGCCGAGCACGTGCAGGAAGAGGTTCAGCTTGCCCGGCGCGGGATACCACTTCATGGGCGCGTCATTGCCACTTCGAGATCGCGAGCCGCAGCTCGATGTCCGGGTAGGTGAGGCGCATGCGCGAAGGGAGCTTGCCCTCGTACTCCTGGTAATCGATCTTCCAGCCGCGCTCGTCGAGCGAGCGCAAGCGCCCCTCGGGGTCGTACTCGGCCTTTGCCGCCGCCGGGTCGGAAGGCCTGCCGCGCACCCAGTCGGCGAGCCCGGCGAGCGGCAGTCGGAATCCGAGGACTTCCTCGGTGAGCGCCTCGGCGTCGCGGGCGCGATATTCGCGCGGCTCCGCGGTGGTCAGCACCACCGAGTCGCCGTCGCGCACGATGCGGGCGACGCCGGCGCCGAGCGTGGAGCTGATGAGCATCTCGTCGGCGCTCTTCGCATGGCGCCACGCGATGTTGCCGCTGAAGGCATCCTTGCCGTAGCGCGCCGCGAGCCGGCCGCTCAGGTCGAACTCGACGTCGTCGGGGACCTTCGTCTGGAGCTGGGCGCAGCCCGCGATCAAGACGAACACCAGGGAGAGCCAGACGGACCGCCGTCCCATCTGTCGTCTTATTTCTTCAGGCGCTTGATGGTCTTCTGCAGCGTCTCGTTGTCCGGGCTCGCCTTGAGCGACTCCTGCCAGACGCGGTTCGCCTCGTCGCGCTGGCCCATCACCCACAGCACCTCGCCCAGATGCGCGCCGATCTCGGCGTCGGGCCGCCCGTCGTAGGCGCGGCGCAGCTGCTCGGCGGCGCCTTTGAGATCGCCTTCGCGGTAAAGCACCCAGCCCAGGCTGTCCATGATGAAGTAGTCGTCGGGCGCGAGCTCCAGCGCGCGCTCGATCAGCTTGCGCGCCTCGGGCAGGCGCGTGTTGCGCTCGGCAAAGGAGTAGCCCAGGGCATTGTAGGCGTGCGCATGGTCGGGCCGCACCTCGATCAGCTTGCGCAGGTTCGACTCGAGCACGTCGAAGCGATCGAGCTTCTCGGCGGTGAGGGCGTAGTCGTAGAGCAGCTCGGGCTGTTCGGGATCCTTCTTCAGGGCATCGGCGAGCAGCTTGAAGGCGTCCTGGTTGCGGTTGGCCTCGCGCAGGAGCTGCGCCTCGGCGACGATGATCTGCGCCTCTTCGCCGGGGTTGTCGGCGGCGACGCGCTTGAGATACTTGCGCGCCTCGTCGAGCTTGCCCTGCTTCGCCATGGCGTTCGCGGTGCGCATGCGCGCGGCGAGCTGGTGCTCGCCTTCGCCGATGCTCTCGTACCACTTGATTGCCTGCGGCCACTGCTTCTGCTCCTCCGCGATCTGGCCCAGGACGTAGCGCACGCCGTCGGAGTCGCGATAATTGAGCGCGAGCAGGCGCTTCATGTTCTGCTCGGCGACCTCGTAATCCTTGAGCTGGAACGCGAGCAGGCCCACGGCATAGATGACCTCGGTGTTGCCCGGACTCGCGGCGAGCACGGCTTCGAACTGCTTGCGCGCCTCGGGCAGGCGCTTGTCGAGGATCAGGAGCCGCGCGTAGTTGAGCCGCGCCTCGCGCGAATTCGGATTCTTGGCGACGAAATCGCCCAGCACCTTGGCGGCGGCGGCAGGCGAGCGGCGCTGCAGGATCTGCGCCTCGAGGAGCGCAGCGAGCTCCCAATCGGGGCGTAACGCGCTTGCGCGGTGGATCGCCGCAACCGCGGCGTCGTCGTCGCCGGCGGCGGCGGTGGCCTGCGCCACGGCGAAGTGTGCCTGCGGCAGCTTCGGATACTTCGACGCGAGCGTGCGCACCACGCGCAGGTTCGCCGCCTTGTCGGGGTTCGCCGCGAGCAGGCGATTGAGCTGCATGAATCCGTTCTCCGGGCTCACGCCCTCGGTGGCGAGCAGCTTCTCGAGATGCGGCAGCGCTTCCTCGGCGCGCTTGTTCGCCACCAGCAAAGCCGCGAGAACCTGCAGCGCCTGGGGCGAGGCCGGATCGAGCTCCTGCCAGGTGCGCGCCGCGTCGAGCGCGAGCTCGGGAAGCCGCGCCTGGTTCGCGATCTCGACCGCGCGGCGCGCGACGCGCGGGTCGTTGGTGCGCCGCGCGAGGTCGAGGAACGTCTGCGCCGCGAGCGGGAGGTCGCCGCGCTGCAACGCGATCTCGCCGAGCAGGAACTCGTAGAGCATCGGCTCCTGGAGGTCGCCCTCGGCTGCCTGCGGAATGTCCTTGGTCTGCGCGATCGCGGCGCAGCCTGCGATCGACAGGCCCGCCGCGGCGATGATCAACCGGATCGCTCTTTTCATCTGGATTCGACCCATCTTAGGTATATTTGGTGCCCCGCACAAGCAGGTTTTCCACATGCCGGAGCTACCCGAGGTCGAGGTCACGCGGCGCGGACTCGAGCCGCAACTCGCAGGCCGCGTCATCTCGGGCGTCGCGGTGCGCGAGCCGCGCCTGCGCTGGCCGGTGCCGAAGGACGTGCGGCGCCTCGCGGGACGCACGGTGCGCGCGATCCAGCGCCGAGGCAAGTATCTTCTCGTCGACTGCGGCGACGGCCACCTGATCCTCCACCTCGGAATGTCGGGCAGCCTGCGCGTGCTGCCCGCCGGTACCCCGGCGCAGAAGCACGACCACTTCGACCTTCAGCTTGGTGACAGGATTCTGCGGCTGCGCGATCCGCGCCGCTTCGGCGCGGTGCTCTGGACGCGCGCGGCCATCGACACCCATCCGCTGCTCGTTCATCTCGGTATCGAGCCGCTCACGCGCGAGCTGCACCCGGCGCGCCTGCATCAGCTCACGCGGCCGCATCGCACGGGCATCAAGCAGTTCCTGATGGACGGCCGGCGCATCGTCGGCGTCGGCAACATCTACGCGAACGAAAGCCTGTTCCTCGCGGGCATTCATCCGCGGGTGCCCGCCGGCAAACTTTCCCTGGAGAGATGCGCGCGGCTTTCCTCAGCGATCAAGCAAACCCTACGCGCGGCGATCCGCGCCGGCGGCTCGAGCCTGCGCGACTTCGTCGGCGCCGACGGCAACGCCGGCTACTTCCAGCAACGCTATTGGGTCTACGACCGCGCGGGCCAACCGTGCCGCCGCTGCGGAAGCGTCATTCGCAAGATCCAGCAGGGCCAGCGGTCTACGTTTTACTGTCCGTCCTGCCAGAAGTGACTTTGGCTTTCAGTTTCTTTTCGATGTAGGGATGAACGAACTTTGAAACATCGCCCCCGAGCGACGCGATCTCGCGCACCAGCGTCGCGGAGATGAACATGTGCTGCTCGGATGGTGTGAGGAAGATCGTCTCCATCTGCGGATAGAGGTGGCGGTTCATCCCCGCGAGCTGGAACTCGTATTCGAAGTCCGACACCGCGCGCAGGCCGCGCAGCACCACCCGCGCGTTGTGCTTGCGCACGAAGTCGATCAGCAGGCCGCTGAAGCCGGTGACTTCAAGGTTCTTCACGTCGGCGAGCACCTCGCGCGCCATGCCGATCCTCTCCTGCAGCGGGAAGAAGGTGCGCTTCGGGGTGCTTTCGGCGATGGCGAGCACGAGCGAATCGAACAGCGTGCTTGCCCGGCGCACCAGCTCCTCGTGGCCGCGCGTGAGCGGGTCGAAGGTTCCCGGATAGATCGCCTTGATCATCGCCTTATTTCGTCCTTTGGTTCCAAGAGCTGGTAGCTCACCTGCCCGGCGCGCGAGCGCTTGAGCTCGCGCCAGGCGGGTCCCGGCTCGACGGGTTCGGCCGCCTCGACGTAGACGCGCGCTCCTGGCGCCAGCCGCGGCGGCAGCCGCTCGAGCAGCGCCGGCAGGGCATTCTGCCTGAACGGCGGATCGAGGAAAACCACGTCGAAGCGCTCGTCGCCCTTCCCGAGATAGTCGAACGCATCCGCGAGGACGAGGTCTACTTGCTTTGCCCCGATCAGCTCGCAGGTTTTCTCGAGGAAGGAAAACACCGCACGGTCGTTCTCGACCATGACGACGCGCGCGGCGCTGCGCGAGGCGGCCTCGAACCCGAGCGCGCCGCTGCCGGCGAACAGATCGAGGCAGCTTTTTCCGTCGAGGACCTGGCCGAGCCAGTTGAAGAGCGTCTCGCGCACGCGATCAGGCGTGGGGCGCAGGTCGCGGCGCTCGGGCACCGCGATGCGCCGGCCGCGGTACTCGCCGCCGATGATGCGGATTCTGCCTTTGTTAGAATGCACGCATCGATGGTAGCGCTCTCCTGGGCGGCGCGCCTCAAGGCAGGTCTTGCGCGCACTCGCGACGTTCTCAATACGCCGGTCTCGGAGCTCTTCGTTCGACGCAAGGTCGACGAGGCGCTGTTCGAGGAGCTGGAGAACGCCCTGCTGCAGGCCGATTGCGGCGTGCCGGCGACGCAGCAGCTCGTCGATTCGCTGCGCAAGAAGAAGGCGCCCGACGGCGAGGCTCTGCGCCAGGCCCTGAAAGATTCGCTCACCGAGCTGCTGCGCCCGCTGGAGAGGAAGCTGGAAGTCGGAGCCAAGCCGTTCGTCATCATGATCGCGGGCGTGAACGGCTCGGGCAAGACGACATCGATCGGCAAGCTGGCGAAGTGGCTGCAGTCGCAGGGCGCGAGCGTGATGCTCGCCGCCGGCGATACCTTCCGCGCGGCGGCGCGAGAGCAGCTGGTGATCTGGGGCCGCCGCAACGACGTGCCGGTGATCGCGCAGGACTCGGGCGACCCCGGTGCGGTGGTGTTCGACGCCCTGGGCGCGGCGCGCGCTCGGGGCATCGACGTGCTGATCGCCGACACCGCCGGACGCCTGCCGACGCAGCTCCACCTCATGGAGGAGATCCGCAAGGTGAAGCGCGTCGCCGGCAAGGCGCTCGACGGCGCGCCCCACGAGTTGCTCCTCGTTCTCGACGCGAACACCGGGCAGAATTCGCTCGCCCAGGTGAAGGCGTTCGACGACGCGCTCGGCCTGACCGGCCTCATCCTGACCAAGCTCGACGGCACGGCGAAGGGCGGCGTGGTCTGCGCCATCGCGAAGGAGAGGCCCATCCCGCTCCTCTTCGTCGGCGTGGGCGAGGACATCGACGACCTTCGACCCTTCGTCGCGAGAGACTTCGCCGAGGCGCTGGTTGGTTAGCTTCTCGTCGGTCGCCAAGCGCTACCCCGGCGGCCAGGAAGCGCTGAGAAGCGTCACCTTCTCCGTCGACGCGGGCGAGCTCGCTTTCGTCACCGGGCGCTCGGGCGCCGGAAAGTCGACGCTGCTCAAGCTCATCGCCGCGATCGAGCGGCCGACCTCGGGCTCGGTGATCGTGAACGGCCAGAACGTCGGCGCCCTCAAGCGCGCCGCCGTGCCCTACCTCAGGCGCAACATCGGGCTCGTGTTCCAGGACCAGAAGCTGCTGTACGACCGCAGCGTGTTCGACAACGTGATGCTGCCGCTCGCCTTTTCCGGGCTGCCGCCGCGGGAAGCGGCGCGGCGAGCGCGCGCCGCGCTCGACAAGGTGGGGCTGCTCGCGCGCGAGAAGGCAAACCCGATCCAGCTTTCGGGCGGCGAGCAGCAACGCCTCGCCATCGCGCGCGCGGTCGTCAACCGGCCCGCCATCCTGATCGGCGACGAGCCCACCGCGAACCTCGACGCGGAGTCGGCCGGGCTGATTCTCGACGTGTTCGTCGGCTTCAACCAGGTCGGCGTCACGGTCCTGATCGCCACTCACGACCAGGGCCTCGTCGGGCGCCTCGGCAGGCGGGTGCTGCGGCTCGAGGAGGGGCGCATCGCTTGAACGCATGGCTGCGTCAGCATCGCCAGGCCGCCGGCGCGGCGCTGCGGCGGCTGGGGGTGCTGAACACCGCCGTCATCGGCGTGGCGCTCTCGCTCCCCACGGGCGGCTATGCGCTACTGGAGAACCTGCGCGGCGTCGCCGGACGCTTCGCGCTCGACACGCAGATTTCAATCTTCCTGCAGCCCGGCGCCAAGCGCGCCGACGCGGACGCGCTCGGCAAGACGCTGCGTGCCGACCAGCGCATCGCAAAAGTGCGCTTCGTGCCGCGCGAGCAGGCGCTCAAGGAATTGTCCGGCGTGCAGGGCGTGGCCGAAGTGATCGCGGCGCTCGGCCGCAACCCGCTGCCCGACGCCTTCGTGGTGACGCCCCGCGACCAAGACATCGGACAGCTTGCCGGCGAGCTCGCCGGACTGCCCGGCGTCGCGCACGTCCAGGCCGACGCCGCGTGGGCTCGGCGCCTGGCCGCCCTGGCCAACATCGGACGGGTAGCCATCTGGCTCCTGAGCGCGCTGCTCGGTGCCGGGCTGGCCGCGGTAACCTTCAATACCATTCGCCTCCAGATCCTGACCCGGCGCGCCGAGATCGAGGTATCGAAGCTGATCGGGGCGACCGACGCGTTCATCCGAAGACCCTTCTATTACCTGGGCCTCTTCCAAGGCGCAGCCGGGGGAATCGTCGCCCTGGGCATCGTGGCGGCGGGCCTCGGACTTCTCAACCGGGAGGTTCGGGCGCTGGCAGAGTCCTATGGGTCCGGCTTCAGGTTCGATTTCCTGGGGCTGGGCGATGCCCTTGCGGTCGTGGTCTTCGCCGGCCTGCTCGGCAGCCTAGGCGCGCAGCTCGCGGTGGCGCGGCAGCTTCGGGAGGTCGAGCCTGGCTAGACCAAAGCGACAGTTAGCGCCCGCTTTCGCCCAAGGCCTTTAAGGGAACCGGCGATCCGCCTGGCACTCTAATGAAGTGACTGCTAAAATCGCCCCCCATCAAGGAGATCCGTATCCATGCAAGCGACGCTGGCCCTGCCCGTTTCGGTTCCCGTGCCGATGCCGACCGGGAGCCTCGAGGCTTACATCCAGACCGTCAACCGGTTCCCCCTCCTCACCGCCCAGGAGGAGCGCGAACTGGCGCTGCGCTGGCGTGAAAAGGAAGATCTCGACGCCGCCCGCGGCCTCGTGCTCTCGCACCTGCGCCTGGTGGTCGCCCTCGCCAGGGGTTACCTCGGCTACGGCCTGCCGCATGCCGACCTCATCCAGGAAGGAAACATCGGCCTCATGAAGGCCGTGAAGCGCTTCGACCCGGACCGCGGCGTGCGGCTGGTGTCGTTCGCCATCCACTGGATCAGGGCCGAGATCCACGAGTACATCCTGCGCAACTGGCGCCTGGTCAAGGTGGCGACCACCAAGGCCCAGCGAAAGCTCTTCTTCAACCTGCGCTCGATGAAGAAGGGGCTCGCCCCGCTCACCAGCGACGACGTGTCGCGGGTGGCGCAGGAGCTGCGCGTCAAGCCCGAGGAAGTGGTCGAGATGGAGATGCGCCTCTCGGGCCAGGAAATCGCCTTCGAGGGCGACCCGGACGACGAGTCCGCGTACGCCCCGGCGAACTACCTCGCCGCCGACCACGCCGCCGAGCCGTTGCGCGTGCTGGAGGCGAAGGAGTCCGAGGAAAATCGCTCCGCGGGGCTTGCAAGCGCGCTGAGCGCCCTCGACCCGCGCAGCCGCCGCATCGTCGAGGCGCGCTGGCTGCGCGAGAACGACGCGGCCACCCTGCACGAGCTGGCAGCCGAGTTCAAGGTTTCGGCCGAACGCATTCGCCAGATCGAGGCGAAGGCGTTCCAGAAGATGCGGCTGGCGCTCCCCGCCCCGGCCTAACCGGACTTCAAGAGAGTCTTCAGGTCCTCCGGAAGGTCGGAGGCGAGCCGATCCGGGCGCACGAAGAGGCGCAGCCGCCCCTGCGCATCGATTACGTACGTCTGCCCGCTGTGGTCGACGCTATACCCGTCCGCCGTCTTGCGCTTCTCGTAGAACACCTTGAACTCGCGCGCCGCACGCTGTGTGGCCGCAGGGTCGCCGTAGAGCGCGAGGAAGCGCGGGTCGAAGGCGCCGACGTACTTGCCGAGCACGTCCGGGGTGTCGCGCTCCGGGTCCACCGTCACGAAAAGCACCTGGACGCGATCCGCATCCGGGCCGAGCTGCTTCATCACCTGGGAAAGGTCGGCCAACGTCGTCGGGCACACGTCCGGGCAATGGGTAAAGCCGAAGAACAGGACCACGATCTTGCCGCGCCAGTCCTCGAGGCGGCGCGGACGGCCCGTCTGGTCGGTGAGCTCGAGCGTCTTGCCGTAGTCGGCGCCGGTGATGTCGGTGCTCTTGAAGCGCGGCCCGCTGTCGCAGCCTGAGAGCAGCGCGGCGGTGAGCGCCAGGCTACAGATAGTGGTCGAGCAGGAGCGCGGCGAAGAGAAGCGCAAGGTAGAGGATCGAGTAGCGGAAGGTCTTCTGCGCGAGCGCATCGCTGTAGGCAAGGCAGATGCGCACGGCGTAGGCGAGGAACACACCCCCGAGGGCGAGCGCCGCGGCGAGGTACAGCCACCCGCTCAGGCGAACCACGAACGGGAGCAGGCTCACCGCGAAGAGGATCAGCGTGTAGAGGAGCACCTGAAGCCGGGTATAGGGCTTGCCGTGCGTCACCGGCAGCATCGGCACGCCGGCCTTGGCGTAGTCCTCGGTGCGGTAGAGCGCAAGCGCCCAGAAGTGCGGCGGCGTCCACGCAAAAATGATGAGGAAGAGGAGCATCGCATCGATGCTCACCTCGCCGGTCGCCGCGGCCCATCCGAGCACCGGAGGCATGGCGCCCGAGGCGCCGCCGATGACGATGTTCTGCGGCGTCGCCTGCTTGAGAAGCACGGTATAGACCACCGCGTAGCCCGTGAAGGTGGCGACGGTGAGCCACATCGTGAGCGCGTTGACGAAATGGAACAGGATCCACAGCCCCGCGCCGCCCAGCGCGCCGGCGAAGAGAAGCGCCTGCGCCGCGGTCAGCTCGCCGCGGGGCAGCGGGCGCCAGCGCGTGCGCCGCATCAGCGCGTCGATCTTCTGCTCGACCAGGCAATTCACCGCGGCGGCCGCGCCGGCCACCAGCGCGATGCCCAGCGTTCCCGCGACCAGGATCTTCGCCGGCACCATGCCCGGTACCGCGAGAAACATTCCGATCACCGCGGTAAACACGATGAGCGATACGACGCGCGGTTTGGTGAGCGCGTAGAAAGCCCGCAGCTGCTGCGCGAGATTGCCTTGTAGGACCTGGGCGTTCACCTGGAACCGGGATGCGTCGCGCCCGTGGCGCGGAAAGCGAAAAAGTTTAGCACGACGAGCGCGGCGAGGAGGCCTGCGGCGCCCGCGTTGTGGGCGGCGGCGAGGGCGAGCGGCCGGCTCACGATCACATTGGCGACGCCGATCGAGAATTGCACAATTAGGAGTCCGGCAACCACGGCGGTCATTGTCTTCGAGACCCGCATTGCGCGGTACGCCGCCCAGCCGATGACCGCGACCGCAATCAGTGCAAACATGCGATGGGACCAGTGGATCGCGGTGAGCGCCTCGCGCGACAGGAGCTCTCCCTGCGGCGTCTGCCCGAGCTCGCGCAGTACGTGGAACGCGTTGCCGAAGTCCATCGGCGGAAGCGCGCGTCCCAGGCACAGCGGCACGTCCGGGCAGGCGAGCGCCGCATAGTTGGAGCTGACCCAGCCGCCGAGCGCGATCTGCACCGCCAGCACCGCAAGCGCGATCGCCGCCGGAATGCGAAGCCGATGAGCGAGCGCCAGGGGAGGAGGATCGAGCTGCGACACGGCGAGCCATGTCAGCGCGCCGAGGATGGTCATGCCGCCTAGAAGGTGGGCCGTGACGATCGCCGGCTTGAGCAGCATCGTCACGGTCCACGCGCCGAGCGTCGCCTGGAACAGCACCAGCGCAAGGATCGAACTCGCGAGCCAGCGCGAGCGCCTTGCCTTCCATGACCAAAAAGCCAGGATCAGGATAAGAGCGCCGAGGGTACCCGCCAGGTACCGGTGGCCCATTTCCTTCCAAGCCTTCGCAAGCGCATCGCCGTCGGCGATATCGGATGGCACCGGCTGGCCGTAGCAGAACGGCCAGTCGGGGCAGCCCAAGCCCGCGTCGGAGAGACGCACATAGGCGCCCACGACCACCACGATGAAGGCGAGCCCCAAAGTGACTCCAGCAAGGAGGCGGTAGGCGCGACTCATCCGACCTGCGAGTACTTCATGAGGCGCTGCAGGTCCTTCAGCATCTTCGACGGATCGGGGTCGCGCGGATAGCGCATCATCAGGTTGCCCAGCGGATCGACCAGGTAGATGTGATCCACCGGCCGGCCCGGAAATTCCCGCGGCACGACCCTCGAAATGCGCGTGCCCTCGATGGCGGCAAGAAGCTCCGGGCGCGGCGCGCCGGCGTCGGTAATCACCCACAGGCGCTCGATGCGGGCCTGGTCCTTGCCCTGCGCAGTGCGCACCTGGCGCATGAAGTACAGCTTGCGCTCGCAGTAGGCGTCGCAGGCGGCGGCGTCGAAGGTGACGAATACCCACTTGCCGCGCAGCGCCTGGAATTCGGGCTCCGGCAGTGGCTGCGGCGCGACCAGCTCGCCGTAGTTGCCGGCGGCTCCGGTCCACCAGTTGAAATGCCAGGCCGCCCAGGCCAGCACGAAGGGCGAAGCGCAAACGAGGAGCACGGCGACGAGCTTAAGGCGCGCCGGCACGGCGGAAGGAGAGAGCGACGAACAGGACCACCGCGAGGGCGGCGAGCGAATACCATTGCAGCGCGTAGCTTTCGTGCTTCTCGATTCCCGCGTCGGGGCGCGGCCAGTCGCGGGTCAGGCCGTCGGGCGCGGACGAATGCTGCTCGATCACGATGGGCTGGAAGCGCAGTCCGGTTTCCTTCTCGAGGGCAGGCAGATCGACGTTCTGCCGCACTTTACCGGGCGCGGCCTCGCCGAGCTCGAGGGCATGTGGAAGCCGCGCGAGCCCGAGGCCTTCGACGCGCACTTCGCCCGCGGGCGCCGGCACCCGCGGCAGCACCGCCCGGGTCCTGCCCGCCTCGACCCAGCCGCGGTTGACGAGAACGTATACGCCGTCGAGGCGCAGCGGCGTCACCACCTCATAGCCCGGCCGCCCGTGGCGCAGCTTGTTGTCGAGGTAGACGGTGTGCTCGTCCGCAAAGCGCCCGCGCGCCGCCACGTGCCTCATGACGTAGTCGCGCGGGTCGATCTTCCCGTCGGGAATCTCGAGCGGCGGCGCCTTGAAGGCCTGCTCGAGCCGCGCGCCGAGGACGCGCTTTTCATCGGCGCGGCCGGCCTGCCAGTGGCCGAGCGCGATGCCCGCCGCGCACGCCGCCGCGGCGGCGGCGAACGCCCATGCGCGCGGGCGGAAAGAGTATCCTGCGGGCATGCGCTACGTCGTGATCGCCATGCTGCTCGCGATCATCGCCAGCCTCGCTTCCGCTGCGGTTTTCATGTTCCGCGACCGCGGGCAGGGAAAGCGCATGGTGAAGGCGCTCGCGCTCCGCGTCGGTCTTTCGGTGACCCTGTTCCTGATGCTAATGGCAGGCTATTACTTCGGCCTCATTCCAGGACGGCTCTAAAGCCAATAAACGAAGATAAACAGGCCGAGCCACACCACGTCTACGAAGTGCCAGTACCAGGCCACGCCCTCGAACGCGAAGTGGTGGTCGGGCTTGAAGTGGCCGCGCAGGCAGCGGAACCAGATCACAGTCAGCATGATCGCGCCGATGGTGACGTGGAAGCCGTGGAAGCCGGTCAGCATGAAGAAGGTCGAGCCGTAGACGCCGGTGTGCAGCGTCAAGTTGAGCTCGGTGAACGCGTGGTGGTACTCGATCGCCTGGCAGACGAGGAACGCGACGCCCAGACCGACCGTCGCACCGAGCCACGCCAGCAGCTTGCCGCGGTTGTTCGCGATCAGGTTCCAGTGCGCGAAGGTCACGGTAACGCCCGAGCTGAGAAGCAGAATGGTGTTGACCGCGGGCAGGCCCCACGCCTCCATGGGCGTGAACTGCTCGGCGAACCCCGGGCCGGCCGAGGGCCAGTGCGGCGTGAATCCGGGCCAGATGAGCGCCTGGTGCTCGAGCGTGGCGAGGTCGGGCACCGAATACACGCGCGCCCAGAACAGCGCGCCGAAAAAGGCGCCGAAGAACATGACCTCCGAGAAGATGAAGAAGCTCATTCCCCAGCGGAACGACACGTCTTCCCAGCGGCCGTACTTGCCGGCCTCGGACTCGCCGATCACCTCGCCGAACCAGCGCACCATCATGTAGAGGAGCAGCAGGAAACCCGCGCCGATTCCGGCCCAGCCGCCAAGCGCGCCGTTGAAAAGGAACACGGCGCCGATCGCCATCATGAAGAGCGAGGCCGAGCCCATGATCGGCCAGGGCATCGGCTGCGGCACCGCGTAGTGGGTCTGCCGGCCGTGGGCCGCGGGGGCATGGGGTGCGCTGTGCGCCATGTTCTGGTTTCTCCCTTAACTCGTCACAAAGTAGACCACGGTGCGGATCGCGAGGATGAAGAGCAGGACGAACACTACCGCCGCGATCGCGAGCTGCCAGGGCTGCACGCTGGCGCGCTCGTGCGAGGACTTGCGGCGGATGCCGACGGCGCCCGAGAGCACCATCTTGATCACCTCCATCACGACTTTCCTCCGCGCCCCGCCACCTCGAAGAAGGTGTACGACAGCGCGATGCTGCTGACGCCGGCGGGCAGCTTCGGATCGACGACGAAGGTCACCGGCATGCGCCGGGTTTCGCCGGGCGCGAGCGTCTGCTGCCTGAAGCAGAAGCACTCGATCTTGTTGAAGTACTCGCCCGCGTAAGGCGGCCCGTAGCTCGGCACCGCCTGGCCGGTGACCGGTTCGTTGCGGGTGTTCACCACCTCGTACTCGACGGTGGCGAGCTCCCCGGGATGCACCTCGACGTGGCTGACGAGCGGGCGGAAGCGCCACGGCAGGTTGTGGGCGTTGGCGTCGAACTCGATCGTCACGGTGCGGCTCGAGTCGATCTGCGTGTTGACGTTCGCGGCGCGCGTCTCGCCGAGCGAATAGATGCCCCAGGCTTCGCAGATCTTGTAGTAGAACGGCACCAGCGCGTAGCCGAAGCCGAACATGCCGAGCGCCACCAGCGCGAGCCGCGCGAAGAGCCTGCGGTTCTGGCGCTCGCGGGTCATCTGAGCAGCCAGTACTTCGCGATGATGCCGACGAAGAACGCCAGCGCGATCGACGCCAGGATCAGCCCCGTGCGCAGGTTCTTGCTCATCGAATCACAGGCTGAGTCTCAAAGGTGTGATACGGAACCGGGGTGGGCAAGTGGGTCCACTCAAGGGAATCCGCCCCTTCCCACGGCAGCTGCGGCGCGGGCTTGCCGTTGCGGATGGTGTCGAGCACGATGTAGAAGAACAGGATCTGCGCCAGGCCCATGCCGAAGGCGCCGATGGTCGAGATCCTGTTCCAGGTCTCGAACATCAGCGGGTAGTCGGGGATGCGCCGCGGCATGCCCGCCATGCCGAGGAAGTGCTGCACGAAGAAGATCATGTTGAAGAAGATGAGAGTGGCCCAGAAATGGATCTTGCCGAGCGTTTCGTTGTACATGCGCCCGGTCCATTTCGGGATCCAGAAGTAGACCCCGGCGAAGGCCGCGAACAGGGCGCCCGCCACCATGACGTAGTGGAAGTGCGCCACCACGTAGTAGGTGTCGTGCAGCTGGATGTCGATCGGCACCAGCGCGAGCACCAGGCCGGTGAAGCCGCCGAGCGTGAACATGAAGAGGAAGCCGCAGGCGAACAGCATCGGCGTCTCGAACGTGAGCGAGCCCTTCCACATCGTCGTCACCCAGTTGAACACCTTCACGCCGGTGGGTACGGCGATGAGGATGGTGGCGTACATGAAGAACAGCTGGCCGGTCACCGGCATGCCCACCGTGTACATGTGGTGCGCCCAGACGATGAACGACAGGATCGCGATCGCCGAGGTGGCGTAGACCATCGAGGCGTAGCCGAAGAGGGGCTTGCGCGAGAACGCCGGGATCACTTGCGAGATCACGCCAAATCCCGGGAGCGCGATGATGTACACCTCGGGGTGGCCGAAGAACCAGAAGATATGCTGGTAGAGCACCGGGTCGCCGCCGCCCGCGGCATTGAAGAAGCTGGTGCCGAAATGGCGGTCGGTGAGCGTCATCGTCACCGCGCCGGCGAGCACCGGCATTGCCGCCACCAGCAGGTAGGCGGTGATGAGCCAGGTCCACACGAAGAGCGGCATGCGCATCAGCGTCATCCCCGGCGCGCGCATGTTGAGGATGGTGGTGATGATGTTGATCGAGCCGAGGATCGAGCTCATCCCGAGCAGGTGCACCGCGAAGATGGTGAAGTCCATGCCGATGCCCATCTGCACGGTGAGCGGCGAGTACATGGTCCAGCCCACGCCGGGCGCGCCGCCGGGCATGAAGAACGAGAGAATCAGCAAGGTCGCAGCGAACGGCAGCAGCCAGAACGACCAGTTGTTCAGGCGCGCGAACGCCATGTCGGGCGCGCCGATCATCATCGGGATCTGCCAGTTCGCGAAGCCGACGAACACCGGCATGATGGCGCCGAACACCATGATGAGCCCGTGCATGGTGGTCATCTGGTTGAAGAAGTCCGGGTTCACGATCTGCAGCCCCGGCGTGAACAGCTCGGTGCGGATCACCAGCGCCATCACCCCGCCGACCGAGAACATGATGAAGCTGAACCACAGGTACAGCGTGCCGATGTCCTTGTGGTTGGTGGTGGTGATCCAGCGCATGATGCCGCCGTACGGTCCGTGATGACCATGGCCGTGGTCGTGGCCTTCATGGCCGTGTCCGTGGGTGTCGACGACTGCGCTCATTTGGTTCTCCTAGCTATTTGCGGTGGGCGGCAACCTCGGCCGGCTGGACTTCGCCGCCCTTGTTCCCCCAGGAATTGCGCTCGTAGGTGATGACCGCGGCGAGATCGGCGTTGCCCAGCGCCTTGAATGACTGCATCGCGGTGTTCGCCCTGCCTTGCAGCACGGTGTCGATATGCGCCTCCTTCGGGCCGGTGGCGGTCTTCGAGCCGGCGAGCGCGGGCGCCTTGATCGCCGGCGAGCCCTCGCCCTTCGCGCCGTGGCACGCCACGCATGTGTCCTGGTAGATCTTCGCGCCGCGCTGCATGAGATCCTCCGTCGAAAGCGCCCTCGTGTCCGCCGCGGCCGACTTGGCGGCCTTCTCCTTGAACTGCGCCACCCACTTCGTATAGTCGTCCGCCGACATCACCTCCACCACGATCGGCATGAAGCCGTGCTCCTTGCCGCAGAGCTCCACGCACTGGCTGCGAAACACGCCGGTCTTCTCCGGGCGGAACCAGAGGTCGCGCAGGAAGCCCGGAATCGCGTCCTGCTTGGCGCCGAACGACGGCACCCACCACGAATGCACCACGTCGGCGGCGGTGGTGATGACGCGGATCTTCTTCCCGAGCGGCACCACGAGGTTGTTGTCGACCTCGAGGAGGTAGTGCTCGCCCTTCGGCTCACGGCCCTCGATCTGGGCGCGCGGCGTGGCGAGCGTCGAGAGGAAGCTGATGCCCTCGCCCTCGCCCTTCACGTAGTCGTAACCCCATTTCCACTGGTAGCCGGTGACCTTGATGGTGAGGTCGGGCGCCGAAGTGTCCTTCTGGGCGATCACGACCTTCGTCGCCGGCCAGGCGATCGCCACCAGGATGATCGCCGGGATGATGGTCCAGACGAGCTCGACCGCGGTGTTCTCGTGGAACTGCTCGGCCTTGTGGCCCTTCGACTTGCGATGCGCATAGCAGGCATAGAACATCGCGCCGAACACCACCGCGAAGATGACGATGATCAGCCACATCACGAGCTGGTGCAGCCAGTCGACGTCGGCGGCTAGCTTCGAGCCCGGCTCGCGGAAGTACCATTCGATGGCGTGCGCCGAGGCGCAGATCGCGAGCCCGGCGAGGCCGGCCAGGGCTTGAATGACTTTCGTTCCCCGCATGTTGTTGGTTCCCCGAATCAGATCCGCAGTCTCTTCTGCAGCTCGGCGGCGAACCGCGCGCGGCTGTCCGCGTCGAGGTGCCGCCCCAGCTCAAGTTGTTCCCGCGCCCCCAGCAGCACCACGCGTTCCTCTTCGAGGCGCACGCGCGCCCGGTGCGCATCCATTTCGTAGCGCGACGTCTTCTGCGCCTCTGCGACTTCCACCGTCAACCGCCCCGCTTCCAGCTCGATGAACTCGTAATCCGCCGCGCGCCGCGCATAGACCACGTAAGCCCAGGCAAGCAGCAGCACCTCCAGGCCCGCGAACGGCAGCACCAGCCAGGCGCCGACGACGGCGAAGCCCGTGCCGATCGCGACCACCGCGCACGCCAGCGCCGCGAACACGCCGGCAAGTCCAGCCGGAGAAATCGAGCAGTTGCGCTTGAGGGTCAGGCTGAAGCCGGCATTCCCGTCGCGGAACGGCAGCTCGCGCGCCGGTTCTCGAGGGATGCTTAACAAGCCTGCAAAAATAGCACAGGTGAACGCGCGTCCTCAAGAAATGTTCTTGAAAACACGAACTGTTTTCACATCCTGGGCGGGCGAGCGCCACGCGTGCCCGTAGACGACCTCGAAGCTCGCCCTGGGCTTGGTGCCGAGCGCTCGCCGCAGGCGCTCGCCGAACGCGCGGCCCGCGAGCCCTCTCGGCCGATCGGTGCGCGCGCTGGTCTGGCCGCTGCCGCGCAGATCGTCGAGCAAGGTGCCGGCGTCCGGATACTCTAGCGTGACGAGCTCCATGTCCATCACCGGCGCCGCAAGGCCGGCCGCAAGCAGCATGTCGCCCACGTCGTGCATGTCGATGAAGGCGTGCACCCTGCGCTCGCCCGCGGCGGCGCGCAGCTCCTTCAGCGAATCGGGGCCGAGCGTGCTGAACATGAGCAAGCCGTTCGGCGCCAGCACGCGGCGGAACTCGCGCAGCGCTGGGAGCGGATCCGACAGCCAGTGCAGCGCCATGTTCGACCAGACCAGGTCGACCGAGGCATCGGCGAACGGCAGGTACTGCATGTCTGCGCACACCGAGACCTGTCTTTCACCGGTGGCCCACCGGAAAAGCCCGCGTGGCACCAACATCGGAAGCGAGAAATCGAGCGCAATCGCCATCGCGCGCGGATAGCGCCGGCGCAGCTCGCGGCGCGGCGGGCCGCTCCCCGCGTCGAGCACGCGCGCCGGGTCGAGCCGGATGTAGTCCAGGCGCTCGAGCATGCGCGCGAAAACCTCGCTCTCGAGTCGCGCGAACTTCGGATAAGTGCCGGCAGAGCGCTCGAAACGGCGGCGCGCCGCGCGGCCGTCAATCCCGTGCGAGCGCGCGCTCAATGACCGCCGACACCGCCAGCGTATGGCGATCGCTGCCAGCGACGCCGCAGACCATGAGCCCGACCGGCGCGCCGCCCGGCTCGTGGCACGGCAGCGAAGCCGCGCAGCCATCGAGGAAGTTGATGAGGCCGTTGTTGCGCAGGATGCGCATGTTCCAGCGGAAATAATCCTCGTCGCTGGCATCGGCTTCGGCGATCGTCGGCGCGATACACGGCACTGTCGGCATCAGGATCGCGTCGAAACCCGCTGCGAGCGCCTCGACGTCTCTCATGAATTCGACCCGCAGATCGCCCAGGGCGAGATAGTCCGAAGCGGTCAGGTTCCTGCCCATGAGGATGCGCTTGCCCACGCGCGGGTCGAATTCGCCGATGCGTGCCTCTTCCGCGCGATGAATGTGATAGGCCTCCGCGCCGGCGTAGCCGCCGCCCTTGAAATAATCGCCCTGCCGGTCGAACTGCGGCACCGGCCGCTCCTCGAGCATCACCCCTTTCTTTGAAAGGGTCCTGAGTGAAGCGTCGAAGGCAGCACCCACGTCCCGGTCGAGGTCGTCGAGCGCCGACGAGCGCGGCACGAGGAGCCGCAGCCCCTTCGCCTGCAGCGACGCCAGCCGGCCATCGGGCTCCCCGGCGAGGATCGCGTCGTAGGCCGCGCAGCAGGCGACCGAATTGGCGATCGGACCCACCGAATCGAGGGTGAACGAAAGCGGAAAGGCGCCCTCGCGCGGCACGCGGCGCGCCGTGGGCTTCCAGCCGGTCACGCCGCACAGCGCCGCCGGCCCTCGAACCGAGCCGCGCGTATCCGAGCCGAGCGACATCACCGCCATGCCGTCCGCCTGGGCCACGGCGGCGCCGGAGGACGAGCCGCCCGGAACCCGGCCGACCTTGCGCTGGTACGGGTTCTTCGGGGTGCCGTAGTGCGGATTGAATCCCACCCCGCCGAACGCGAACTCGACCATGTTGGTGCGGCCGACAAAGACCGCGCCGGCGGCCCGCAACCGGGCGACCACAGGCGCGTCACGGATCGCTTTTGGTTCATTGATGCGGATCTTCGATCCGGCCCTGGTCACGTCGCCGGCAACATCGAAGAGATCCTTCAGCGACACCGGCAGGCCGTCGACCGCCGAGCGGCGCACGCCGGCCTTGCGCAGACGGTCGGCGTGGGCGGCATCGGCGCGCGCCGCGTCGGCATAGACCTTCAGGAACGCCCTGGCCCCCTCGCCGCTTTGCTCCGCGATGCGCGCAAGCGCCTGCTCCACCACCTCTCGGCTCGAGGTCCGGCCGGCATCCAGATCGGCGCCGAGCTGCGCTACAGTCCACATGGGGAAAAGATAGCATGCGCGATTTGCTCGCGAAGCTCCTTTTCGGCGGCAGCTGCTTCGTCTGCCGCGGCGCTTCGCGGGAGCTCCTGTGCGAGGCCTGCCGCGAAGAGTTGCCGCGTCTTGGAGACGAGCTTTGCCCGCGTTGCGCGCTGCCTACTCCCGGCGCCGCGGTCTGCGGCCGCTGCCTCTCCGAGCCGCCCGCGTACGATGCCACCACCGCCGCCCTGGCCTACGACTTTCCGGCCGACACGCTGGTGCACGCGCTCAAGTTCCGGGGCGAGCTCGCCCTGGCGCCGCTCCTGGGCGGCCTGCTTTCCGCGAGCATCCCGAGCTGGAGCGTGGACCGCGTGATTCCCGTGCCGCTTTCAACCGCCAGGCTGCGCGGCCGCGGCTACAACCAGGCGGCCGAGATCGCGCGCCATCTTGCGCGCGGGAAGCTCGACGTCGACGTGTGCGTGCGCCACGCCGACGCCGTGCCGCAGACCGAGCTGCCGTGGGACGAGCGCCGGCGCAACGTACGCGGCGCTTTCGGCTGCAGGCGGCCGCTCACCGGCGCGACCGTGGCGGTGGTCGACGATGTCATGACGACCGGCGCAACCCTGGACGAGCTCGCGCTGACTCTGAAGCGCGCCGGCGCGGCCAAGGTGGTGAACTGGGTCGTCGCGCGCACGCTCCCGCCCGCCTGATGTTCGACATCGTCCTCGTGGAGCCGGAGATCCCGCCCAATGCCGGCAACGTCATCCGGCTCGCGGCGAACACAGGCTGCCGGCTCCACCTCGTCGAGCCGCTGGGCTTCTCGATGGACGACCGGAGCCTCAAGCGCGCCGGGCTGGACTACCACGAGCTCGCCCCGGTCAAGACCCACAAGGACTGGCCGGCCTGCCTTTCCTTGCTGGGCGCAAGGCGCAGGTTCGCATTCACCACCAAGGGCACGAATCTCTACACCGACGTCCGATACGCCAGCGACGACGTGCTGGTCTTCGGCGCCGAGACCAGAGGCCTGCCCGCATCCATCCTTATGGGATTCCAGGAGGGAAACCGCTTGCGGCTGCCCATGACGCCCGGAAACCGCAGCATCAACCTCTCGAACGCCGTCGCCGTGGTGGTGTTCGAGGCGTGGCGTCAGCTCGCGTTCGGGGGAAGCGCCTGAGCTCGATTCCGGCGCTACCGCCGAGCCTGCCGCGCCGGGGGAACGGCTTTTCACGCTGGCTCGGACGCACGGCGCTCGCGGCTGCAGGCTGGCGCATCGAAGGGGAGTTTCCCGACCGGGCGAAGCTGGTCGCGATCGTCGCCCCGCATACGTCGAACTGGGACTTCGTGCTCGGGATCTCGGCGGTGTTCGCCCTCGGGCTCTCGGTGCGCTTTCTCGGCAAGTACACGCTTTTTTATCCGCCGCTCGGCTGGCTCATGCGCTGGTTCGGCGGCACGCCCGTGGTGCGCGAGGCGCCGCAGGGCGCGGTCGCGCAGGCCGTGGCGATGATCGAGGCCGAGCCCGCGGTGTTCCTTGGCATCGCCCCGGCCGGAACGCGCACCCGTGACACGCCCTGGCGCAGCGGTTTCTACCACATCGCGCACGCCGCGCGGGTGCCGATCCTGCCGGCGGCGTTCGACGGCGGCGCGCGCGCGATCAGGCTGTTTCCGGTGTTTGAAACGAGCGGCGATTTCGACGCGGATCTGCCGCGGCTGATGGCTCTCTACGAGGGGATCCGCGGCGTACGAACCTGACTAACGCTCTTTCTTCGGGTCGCGGGAAAGCAACAGCTCGACTGCCTTTGCCGGCGTGAGCTTGCCGTCGAGCACCGCGTTGACCGCGTCGCTTACCGGCATGTCGACGCCTTTCGCCTTGGCAAGGCGCGCGACCTCCTTTGCGGAACGCACGCCCTCGGCGACATGGCCGAGGTGCTCGAGGATGTCCTTGAGCGAACGCCCCTGGGCGAGCTCGAGGCCGACGCGGCGGTTGCGCGAGAGCTCTCCCGTCGCCGTGAGGATGAGATCGCCCGCGCCCGCAAGGCCGAACAGCGTTTCGGCGGCGCCGCCGAGCGCGACGCCGAGGCGTGCCATTTCGGCGAGACCCCGCGTGATGAGCGCCGCCCGCGCGTTCAACCCGAGTCCCAGTCCGTCGGAAATGCCGGCGGCGATGGCCATGACGTTCTTCACCGCGCCGCCGATCTCGACGCCCACGAGATCGGTGCTGTAGTAAATCCGCATGCGGCCCCCGTGCAGCAGCGCCGCAGTCTCGCGGGCAAACGCGCCATCCTGAGAAGCGAGCGTCAGCGCGCAAGGTAGTCCGCGCGCCACCTCGGCGGCGAACGACGGTCCCGACAGCGCCGCGCACCGCGCCTTCGCCCCCATCGTCTGCGCCGCGATTTCGTGGGGCAGCAGGCCCGTGCCTTCCTCGAAGCCCTTGCACAGCCAGACCAGCGGCAGCCTCACCTTCGGCAAGACCTCGCGCAGCCCGGCCACCGGAGTGGCTGCAAGCGCCAGCGTCGCGCCTTCGATGCTCTCTTCAAGAATCGAATGGATGGAAACCTTGGCCGGCAGCGCGATGCCGGGAAGGTAGCGCTCGTTGCGGCGCGTTTTCGTGAGCGCCGCGGCCTGCGCGGGATCGCGGGCCCACAGCGCCACTTCCAGCCGCGCGCAGAGGACGGCGGCGATCGCGGTGCCCCAGGCGCCGGCCCCGAGCACTGCGACGCGCGTCACCGGGCGAGTTCGATCTTCGATTCGGCCGGGCGCTGCGCTCCGCCCTGCTGCACGCGCTGCATGTAGAGCGCCTCGAACGAGACGGGATTGAGAAGGACAGGCGGGAAACCGCCGCGTGTCACGAGGTCGGAGATGCTCTCGCGCAGGTACGGAAAGAGAATCGTCGGACAGCCGATGCCGAGCAGCGGATCGATCTCCTGGGCAGGGACGTTGCGCACCGAGAAGATGCCCGCCTGCGCCGCCTCGGCGAGGAACAGCGTGCGATCGCCGGCCTTGGCGGTCACCGTGGCGGTCACGGTGCACTCGTAGTAACCCTCGGCGAACTGGGCGGCATTGGTGTGGATCTGGACCTCGAGCTGCGGCTGCAGCTGCTGCACGAAGACCTGCGGCGCGTGCGGAATCTCGAGCGACAGGTCCTTCACGTACACCTTTTCGATCTGGAAGCTCGGCTGGTTCTGCTGCTCCGGGGACGGTTGCGGCTGGACGGGGTCTGCCATTAGGCGGCCTTGAGGAGTGGGTCGAGTTCGCCGGCGCGCTCGAGCGCATAGAGGTCGTCGCAGCCTCCGACGTGGAGGCCATCGATCCAGATCTGCGGCACCGTGCGGCGGCCGCTTTTCTGGATCATCTCGGCGCGCCGCGCGGGCTCGAGATCGACGCGAATCTTCTCGACCGCGACGCCTTTCTGCTGCAGCAGCCGGTCGGCTGACTGGCAGAACGGGCACGAAGCGGTCAGGTACATCAGGACCTTCGCCATGTCATTTTTTTTCCATGGGCAGCCCGGCCTGACGCCATGCACCCAGACCGCCCGAAAGGCTCACGGCCTTGCCGAAGCCCTGGCCTTTCAGCGCGGCCGCCGCCTTGCCGGAGCGATTGCCGTCGTCGCAGTAGACGATCACCGGCTTGTCCTTGTACTTTCCGGCAATTTCCGAGCCGACGGCTTCGATACGGGAGAGCGGCACGTTCTTCGCGCCGAGAATATGCCCGGCTCCGTACTCGCCCGGATCGCGCACGTCGACGACGAGCGCATCCTCGCGGTTGATGAGCTGCGTGGCCTGCGCGGCGCTGATGGACGGGCCGCCGCCGAAGCGACGCACGTACGGCCACAGCAGCATCGCGCCCGACACCACCGCGACCGCGGCGAGCAGGCCATTACTGTCCTTCTTCAGGAATTCCAGCAGGGAAGGTTCCACGAACGGATCATTATAATTGAGCGATGTCGCGTTCCGCGCACAAGCTCGTCCTGCTGCGCCACGGCGAGTCGCAATGGAACCGGGAGAACCGCTTCACCGGCTGGGTCGACGTGGACCTCTCGCCCAAGGGTATCGAAGAGGCGCGCGACGCCGGACGCCTCCTCAGGACCGAGGGTTACCGCTTCGATCTCGCCTACACCTCGGTGCTCAAGCGCGCCATCCGCACGCTGTGGATCGCGCTCGACGAGCTCGACCAGATGTGGCTTCGCGAGGAGAAGCACTGGCGCCTGAACGAGCGCCACTACGGCGCGCTGCAGGGGCTGAACAAGGCCGAGATGGCAGCCAAGCACGGCGAGCAGCAAGTGCTCGTCTGGCGCCGAAGCTACGACATCCCGCCGCCGCCGCTGTCCCACGACGACGAGCGCTATGAAGGCAAGGACCCGCGCTACGCCGGCGTCGAGGTACCGCGCAGCGAGGCGCTCAAGCACACCGTGGCGCGCGTGCTGCCTTATTGGGACGGCACGATCGCGCCTGCAATCCGCGCCGGCAAGCGCGTGCTGATCGCCGCGCACGGCAATTCGCTCCGGGCGCTGATCAAGTATCTCGACGATCTTTCCGAGGAGAAGATTCTCAAGGAAAACGTCCCGACGGGGATCCCGCTTGTCTACGAGCTCGACGAGGGCCTCAAGCCGGTCCGCCACTACTACCTCGGCGACCAGGCCGAGGTCGCCAAGCGCATCGCCGCCGTGTCGGCGCAGGGGAAGGTGAAGACCTGAGGGGGATTTCACTCCTCCCTCTCGTCGGCCTTTGCCTCGTGCTCGGGGGCGGCAACGCCGTCCCGGCAAGCAAGGAAGAAGATCTGAAGGCGCTTCGCAACCGCATCGACGCGCTGTCCCGCGAGCTGGAGAAAAAAGAAGAGGTCCGCAAGGAGGCGCGCGACGGCCTGCGCGAATCGGAGCGTGCGATTTCGGCGGCCAATCGCGCGCTCACGGAGCTTCGGGCGGAGGGAGACAAGGTGCGCGGGGAGGCGGCCGCCATCGCGACGCGGCGCGCGCTGCTCGAGCGCTCGCTCGCCGAGCGCGAGCAGGCGGTGGGCCGCATGGTGGCCGCGCGGCAAGCGAACCGCGCGCCCGACGCGCTGCGCGTGGCGCTCTCGGGCGAAGACCCTGCCGCGGTGGCGCGCGGCCTCCACTACCTCAGCTACCTCGCGCGCGCCTCGGCCACGATGCTGGCCGACTACCGCGCGACGCTCGCGGAGGCGGCGCGCCTCGCCGGCGAGGCGCAGGCGAAGCGCGCGCGCCTCGATGCGTTGCAGACGGCGAGCCGCGCCGATCGTGAAAAACTCCTCGCCGAGCGCCGCGAACGGCGCCGGGTGCTCGACCAAGTCGCGGGCGAGGTTCGCAAGAGTCGCAAGGAAATCAAGGTAATGCGTGCGGACGCAGCACGCTTGGCCCACCTCGTCGAAGAGCTCGCCGCGCTCTTGCCGGCGCAAGCGAGAAAAGAGCCCTTCTCCAAACTGCGCGGCCGCCTTAGCTTGCCGGTACGCGGGGAACTGTCCGGCCGGTTCGGGGCTCCAAGAGGGGCGGCGGGGACGGAAGCGAAGGGACTTTTCATTCGCGCGCCCCAAGGACAGCCAGTTCGAGCTATTGCCGGGGGCCAGGTGGTGTACGCAGAATGGATGAGGGGCTTCGGCAATCTCCTGATTCTGGACCACGGTGAAGCCTACCTGTCCATCTACGCCAACAACGAGTCGCTGCTCAAGCAAGTGGGCGATGCGGTGACGGCGGGAGAGACTGTCGCGACCACGGGAGCGAGCGGGGGCAATGAGGAAACAGGGCTATACTTTGAAATGCGGCATCTTGGCCGCGCCTTCGACCCGCTGCGGTGGGTCAAGCTGAACAAGTGAAACCACCCGAATCTTATGAAATCTAGGCTTCGCAACCTCGGACTCATCGCCGTCGGCGTCGTCGCAGGCGTGCTCATCAGCCTCAACTTCCAGGCGGTCGCCGACCGCGCCGGGCGCACCACCCTGCCGATCGAGGAGCTGCGCTCGTTTACCGAGGTGTTCGGCGCCATCAAGACGAACTACGTCGAGCCCGTCGAGGACAAGCGGCTCATTACCGAGGCCATCAACGGCATGCTGACCGGCCTCGACCCGCATTCGGCCTACCTCGACCAGGAAGCCTTCAAGGAGCTGCAGGTCGGCACCCAGGGGCAATTCGGCGGCCTGGGCATCGAGGTCGGGATGGAAGACGGGTTCGTCAAGGTGATCTCGCCGATCGAGGACACCCCGGCGTTCAAGGCGGGCATCAAGCCGAACGACCTCATCATCAAGCTCGACGACACCCCGGTTAAGGGCATGTCGCTCAACGACGCGGTCAAGCGCATGCGCGGCAAGCCGAACACCAGCATCACGCTCACGATCTCTCGCAAGGGCGAGAGCGCGCCGATCGTGGTGACGCTGACCCGGGCGGTCATCCGGGTGCAGAGCGTGAAGTCCAAGATCATCGAGCCGGGCTACGGTTGGGTGCGCGTATCGCAGTTCCAGGAAGCCACGACCGAGAACATGGTGAGGCAGCTCACCCAGATGTTCAAGGAGAACCCCAACCTGAAGGGCCTGGTGCTCGACCTGCGCAACGACCCGGGCGGCCTGCTGCATGGCGCCGTCGCCATCTCGGCGGCCTTCCTGCCCGCGAAGACGCTGATCGTGTCCACCGACGGCCGCGCCGAGGACGCCAAGAAGAAGTTCTACGCGACGCCCGACGACTATGCGCGCGGCAGCCGCGGGGAGGACGTGCTGAAGCCCCTGCCGCAGGCGGTGAAGAACATCCCGATGGTGGTGCTGGTGAACGGCGGCTCGGCCTCGGCCTCCGAGATCGTCGCCGGGGCGCTCCAGGACCACAAGCGCGCCACGGTCATCGGCACGCAGACTTTCGGCAAGGGCTCGGTGCAGACCATCATGCCGCTGGGCAACAACACCGCGATCAAGCTGACCACCGCGCGTTACTACACGCCGGGCGGCCGCTCGATCCAGGCGCTCGGCATCAAGCCCGACCTCGTGGTCGAGGATCCGACCGACACCCTGACGCGGGTGCGCGAAGCCGACCTGACGCGCCACCTGAACAACCCCGAAGAGTCGAAGGCAGAAGCCAAGAAGCCTGAAGAGAAGAAGGACGCCTCGCAGGCCGCGAAGATCAAGCCGCAGCAGCCGATCTCGCCGGCCGAGATGAAGCCCGTCGAGCTCGGCTCCAAGGACGACTTCCAGCTGCAGCAGGCGATCGCGCACCTGAAAGGCGAACCGGTCAAGGCGGTCTCGCCGACCGTAGCCCAGACCAAGACGAACTGAACGCTGCCGCGGAAACGCGGCGTGAACGACCAACAGCTACTGCGCTACAGCCGCCACATCCTCCTTCCCGAGATCGGGATCGAGGGGCAGGAGCGGCTGCGTGCGGGCGCCGCGCTGATCGTCGGCGCGGGCGGGCTCGGATGCCCCGCCGCGCTCTACCTCGCCGCTGCGGGCATCGGCCACCTGGTGCTCGCGGACTCCGACCAGGTCGATCTCACCAACCTTCAGCGGCAGATCCTTTACCGGACCAATTCGGTCGGCGCGCCGAAGGTCGACGCCGCACGCTCCGCTCTCAACGAGCTCAATCCCGACGTGGCGCTTGCGGCCGTGAAGGGCCGCGTCGATCAGCAACAGGCCGAAGAGCTGGTCGCCCGGGCGGACGTGGTGCTCGACTGCTCCGACAACTTCCCCACCCGGCATGCCCTCAACCGCGCCTGCGTAAAGCATGCGAAGCCCCTGGTCTCCGGTGCCGCGATCCGTTTCGAGGCGCAGCTCATGGTGTTCGACCTGAGGCGCTCGGACGCGCCCTGCTACGCGTGCCTTTTCCCGGAGGACGGGGAGGTCGAGGAAGTGCAGTGCTCGGTCATGGGCGTGTTCGCTCCCCTGACCGGCGTCATCGGCGCGATGCAGGCCGCCGAAGCGATCAAGCTCGTCGCCGGCGCGGGCGAGTCGCTGAGCGGCCGCCTGGTGATGTTCGACGCGAAGACCGCCGACTGGCGCGCGGTGCGCGTCAAGCGGGACCCCGCCTGCAAGGTTTGCCAACTACGCCAGTAAGTAGCGGCGCTGGGCAGTGAAGCTCTCGGTCGGCTTCCTGCTGAAGCCGCTCTTCGCGTACTGGTGCAGGCAGCCGATCGCATAGCGCAGCAGGGTCGCCGCCCGGCCGGCGGCGTCGCCGTCGGAAGACAGGCGCAGCGCCTGTTTCAGGGTGGCCTCGAAACGGTCGAAGAACTGGTTCATGCGCACCTGCAGGCGCTCGTGCTCGCCTACCAGTGCGTCGCCGGTCATGACGCGCACCATGCCTGGATTCTTCTCCGAGAACGCGAGCAGCATCTCGACCAGCTCGGCCGCCTGCCGCAGGCCGTCGGACTCGCTCTGGGTGATGCGGTTCGCCAGCGTGAACACCGAGCTCTCGATGAACTCGATCAACCCCTCGTACATCTGCGCCTTGGAGGCGAAGTGGCGGTAGAGGGCGGCCTCGGAGACCTCGAGGCGGCCGGCGAGCGCCGCCGTGGTGATGCGCTCCCACTTCGGCGCCTCGAGCATCTGCGCGAGAGCCTTCAGGATTTCGAGCCTGCGTTCGCCTTTGGCGCGGGGCATTGAGAGGTTAGTGACCCCTGACTTCGGTGGATTCTATGCTGACGCCTGGCGGAAAACTAGGCGCGGCAGGTCGATGACGGAAGAGATTCGCAGGTCGACGAACGGCGCCCGGCGGCGCAGCGCGCTCACCCAAACCGTTGACATTCCAAGGCGGTGGGCAGTGCGCAGGTTATCGAGCATGTCGTCGATGAACGCGCAGCGATGCGGGTCGAGGTGGTGCTTTCGCAGCAGCATGCGAAAGCCGTGCAGCGCGGGCTTGCCGCGATAGCGAGCGTCCTCGATCGAATAGACCGCGTCGAAGTAGCGCGCGAGGCCGATGGCGCGCAGCACCCCCTCGACGTAGTGCCGCGGCGCGTTCGAGAACACCAGCTTCATGCCGCCCAGGCGCGCGAGCGCATGCTTGAGCGCGTTCTCGTGCACCACCAGGTCGCCGAGCTCCGGAAAGACGTGGGTCTCGGCGAGGAAGCGACGCGGGTGGATGCCGTGGTGGCGCATGAGGCCGTTCAGCGTGGTGCCGTAGCGCAGCCAGAAGTCCTCGCGCATGCGGTTCGCGCCGTCCTCGTCGACGCCGAACTCACGCCGCAGGAACGCGTTGATCTGGTCGTGCATCGCCGGAAAGATGCGCACGGTGGCGTCGTGAAGCGTGTTGTCGAGGTCGAAAATCCAGACTCGCCGCGACGGCGCCAGGCGTGAGATGCGCACTACTTGCTTTTGATCAGCGTGCCAACGCCTTGGTCGGTGAGCACCTCGAGAAGCAGCGCGTTGGGCACGCGGCCGTCGATGATGTGCACGGCTTTCACGCCGTTGCGCGCGGCATCCAGCGCCGAGCCGATCTTGGGCAGCATGCCGCCCGAGATGACGCCCTTCGCCACGAGGTCGTCGATGCGCCGTGGCGTGAGGCCGGTGAGGAGCTTGCCGTCCTTGTCGAGCACCCCGGGGGTATTGGTCAGCACGACCAGCTTCTCGGCGCGCAGCACCTCGGCGAGCTTCCCGGCGACGAGATCGGCGTTGATGTTGTAGGTGGTGCCGTCGGCGCCGGTGGCGATCGGCGCCACCACCGGGATGAAGCCGCCCTGCTCCAGCGTGCCGATGATCGCGGCGTCGATCGACTCGATCTCCCCGACCTGGCCGATGTCGACCTTGCCGTTCTCCTTCGACGGCAGGAGCATCTTGCGCGCGCGGATCAGCGCGCCGTCCTGGCCGGTGAGGCCGACCGCCTTGCCGCCGGCCTGGTTGATGAGCTCGACCACTTCCTTGTTCACCTGCCCGCCGAGCACCATCTCGACCACGTCCATCGTCTCGCGGTCGGTCACGCGCATGCCCTGGACGAACTCGCCCTTCTTGCCCAGGCGCGTGAGCATGTCCTCGATCTGCGGCCCGCCGCCATGCACCACGACCGGGTTCATTCCCACCAGCCTGAGCAGCACCACGTCGCGCGCGAAGCCGGCCTTGAGCGCCTCGTCGGTCATGGCATTACCGCCGAACTTCACGACGATTGTCTTGCCGTGGAAGCGCTGGATGTAGGGCAGCGCCTCGTGGAGAATGCGCGCCTTCTCGGCGGCCTGAGGACTATGGTTGAACGGGGCGTTCATCTGAACGCCCCATTCTACAAACAAAACTACTGGATCGTGATCTGCTTGCGCTGCGCGGCCGCCTTCTTGGGCAGCGTCAGCTCCAGCACGCCGTCCTTGAACTTGGCTTCTGCCTTCGCTTCATCGACCTCCTGCGGCAGCGTGAAGCTGCGCACGACCTTGCCGTAGACGCGCTCGCTGTGCAGGGTGCGCTCGTCCTTCGACGCCTCCTTCTCGCGCTTGACCTCGGCCTCGAGAGTTACCTGCTCGCCGTCGATGGCGACGTGGATGTCTTCCTTCTTGACGCCGGGCAGCTCTGCGGTGACGAGGTACGCGCCGTTCTTCTCCGCGACGTCCACTTTCGCCCGCGGCAGCTGTCCCAGGCCTGCACTCGCGCGCCCCTCCAAGCTGAACGGACGGACGAGAAAGCCCTTGAACAGATCGTCGACCAGCTCACCGAAGTAGTCACCGCGCGGGTCGAACCTTGTGATATTTGCCATTTGCATCTCCTTTTCCTGAGTCCGTGCTCAGGAGATAGGGCCGCCCCCGGGGTTTTCAACCCCCCGGTAAACTCCTGAAAGCTGGTTGTAAGGGGATCGGAGCCCGCTCGACCCACAGATCGTCGGATGCTGCTCAACTGCAAAGAGGCGACACGCCTCGTGTCCCAGGGCCTCGACCGCCGCCTCGGCCTGGCCGAGCGCGTGGCGCTGCGTCTGCATCTTCTTGTTTGCGACGGCTGCACCAACTTCAGCAAGCAGGTCGCCTTCCTCCGTAGGAGCCTTTCCCGCCTTGCCGACCGATAAGAACTGCGCGCAATGCGGTGCCGAGTTCAGCTGCGGCGCCGATCTACCCGGCTGCTGGTGCGGGGACCTTCCCGCGCTGAGCCCGGTGCCCGGGATGGGCTGCCTCTGCAGGCGCTGCCTCGAGGAAGCCCTCAAAGAACAAAGCGCGCCAGATCCTCGTTCCTAGAGAGCTCGGCGAGCCGGGCGTCGACGTACGCCGCGTCGATCGCGACGGTGCCCGGCCCGCGCTTGCCGGCGTCGAAGGAGATCTCCTCGAGCAGCTTCTCCAGCACGGTATAGAGGCGGCGCGCGCCGATGTTCTCGGTGGACTCGTTCACCTGGAAGGCGATCTCGGCGATGCGCCGGATGGCGCCCGGGCGAAACTCGAGCGTGACCCCTTCCGTGCCGAGCAGCGCCTGGTATTGCTTCACCTGGCTCGCATCGGTGGAGACCAGGATGCGCTCGAAGTCGTCGATCGAGAGCGAGTCGAGCTCGACGCGGATCGGAAAGCGCCCCTGCAGCTCCGGGATCAGGTCGGAGGGCTTGGCGAGATGGAACGCACCCGACGCGATGAACAGGACGTGGTCGGTCTTCACCATGCCGTAGCGCGTCGATACAGTCGTGCCCTCCACCAGCGGCAGCAGGTCGCGCTGCACGCCCTGGCGCGACACGTCCGCGCCGTGGACCTCGGAACGGCTCGTGATCTTGTCGATCTCGTCCAGGAACACGATGCCGTTCTGCTCCGCATTGGCCACTGCACGGGTCTTGAGCTCGTCGTCGTTCACCAGGCGCCCCGCCTCTTCCTCGACGATGAGCTGCATCGCCTCGCGGATCTTCATGCGCCGCAGGCGCTTGCGGCCGCCGCCGAGGTTGGAGAGCATTCCCTGAATCTGCGAGGTGAGCTCCTCCATGCCGGGCGGCGCGAGGATCTCCATCTGCGGCTGCGCCGCGGACACCTCGATGTCGATCTCCTTGTCGTCGAGCTCGCCTTCGCGCAGCCTCTTCCTGAACTTCTGGCGCGTCGCGCTTTCTTCCTCGGTGCCCTTGAAGCCCACCAGCACGTCGAGGATGCGGTCCTCGGCGGCGTCCTCGGCGCGCGCGCGCACGTGCTTGACCGCCTGCTCGCGCGTCTGCTTGACGCTGATCTCGACCAGGTCCCTGACGATCGTGTCGACGTCGCGGCCGACGTAGCCGACCTCGGTGAACTTGGTCGCCTCCACCTTGATGAAGGGCGCGTCGGCGAGCCGCGCGAGGCGCCGGGCGATCTCGGTCTTGCCGACGCCCGTGGGCCCGATCATCAGGATGTTCTTGGGGGTGATCTCCTGGCGCAGCGGGTCGGCGACCTGCTGGCGGCGCCAGCGGTTGCGCAGCGCGATCGCCACCGCGCGCTTCGCTCTTCCCTGCCCGACGATGTACTTGTCGAGCTCATGCACGATCTCCTGGGGAGTCATGCCGCTCATTCCAGGACCTCTATGGTTCGCTGATGATTCGTGTAAATGCAGAGATCCGCGGCGATCGCGAGCGATTTCTCGACGATGTCGCGCGCGCCGAGCTTGGTGTTTTCCAGCAGCGCCTTAGCCGCGCTCTGCGCAAAGGGGCCGCCCGAGCCGATCGCGAGCACGCCCTGCTCGGGCTCGAGCACGTCGCCCATTCCGGTGATGATGAGCGAGTGCTCGCGGTCGGCGACGGCGAGCATCGCCTCGAGCCGGCGCAGGATGCGGTCGGTGCGCCAGTCCTTGGCGAGCTCCACGGCGGAGCGCATCAGGTTGCCCTGGTGCTTGTCGAGCTTCGCCTCGAAGCGCTCGAACAGCGTGAAGGCGTCCGCGGTGCCGCCGGCGAAGCCGGCGAGGATGCGGTCCTGATAAAGGCGGCGCACCTTCTTCGCGCCGCCCTTCACGACGACGTTGCCGAGCGTCACCTGCCCGTCGCCGCCGAGCGCGACCTTGCCGTCGCGGCGCACGGAAAGAATGGTGGTGCCGTGGAATTGTTCCATGGAGGTTGTCTAACTAGCTGGGGTTCGCGGCCGGAAACTCAAGAATACCGCGATCCCGAGCGAAGTCATGATGCAGACGATGAGCGGCCCCGGCGGCAGGTCGGAGAAAAGCGACACGCCGAGGCCGAGGGCGTAGCTGACCGCGCTTAGCGCATACCCCGCAACGATCCGCCGCCGCGCGAGGTCGCGCGTCGCGAGTGCCGGCACGATCAGGGTGGTGAACACCAGATAGATGCCGACCAGCTGCACCGACGCGGTGACCCCGACGGCGAAGAGGAGATAGAAGCGCGCATCGCCGTAGCTCGCACCGAATCCGAACCATGTCGCCAGGATCGCGGCGTAGATTACCGCGACCACTGCGAGCCGCGCCGGGTCCGCCCAGAGGATCTGGCCGACCAGCAGGTCCTTCAGGTTCTCGGCGCCGTGCGGATTGGAGGCGAGGAGCAGGATCGCCGCGTTCGCCGCCACGATGAAGGTGACGCCGATGACCGCCTCCTGCACCTCCGGCCAGCGCTTGTCGGTCCAGTTGAGGAGCAGCGCGCCGCCGAGCGCCGCGGCGAGCGCCGCCACCTGCACCGCGGCGCCCTGCGGCTCGAAGCCGAGGCGGTCGGCGACGATCACGCCCAAGCCAGCGATCTGCGCCACCGCGAGATCGATGAACACGATGCCGCGCTTCAGCACCTGGATGCCGAACGGCACGTGCGTGGCGGTGACGAGCAGGCCGGCGGCGAGCGCCGGCCCGACGATGCTCAGCGCGGCCGAGTCGAGCGTCATTGCAGCGGCGCGAGCAGCCGCGCCACGACGTCGTCGAAGTAGCCGAACAGATCCTTCGCCCTGTCCGAGCCGCCGACCGTGAACGGCAGCATCACGCTCGGGATACCGGTGCGTTGCGACAGGAACTGCGCCGCCTTCGGGTCATCGTATGAAGAGTAGACGATCATCTTCGCCGGCGCCTGCTTCATCTGCTGCACCAGCTCCGCGAGGTGCGACGTGGTGGGCGGAATGCCGGGCTTGGGCTCGAGGTCGCCCACCTCGCGCATGCCCAGCCAGCTGATCAGGTAGGTGAAGCCCTTGTGATGCTCGACCAGCGGCACGCCCTTCAGCCGCGCCGCCTGCTGCTCCCAGCGCGCGGTGGCCTCTTTCCAGCGCTTGTCGAAGGACTCCGCGCGCGAGCGGTAGGTCGCGGCGTTCGCGCCGTCGACCTGCGCCAGCCGCTCGGCCATCGCCGCGGCCACCTTGGCGATGTTGCGCGGGTCGGTATGAATATGCGGATTGCCGCCCGGGTGCACGTCGCCCATCGAGCGATCGAGCACGCGCGGCACCTCCAGCTTGACCACGTATTGAGACGCTTCGAGATAGCCGGGCGAGCCTGGCTGCACCCGGGCGTTGCCCGACTGCTGCAGCAGCAGCGGCAACCAGCCTACTTCCAGCTCGGAGCCCGAGCAGACCACCAGGTTGGCGTTGCGCAAGCGCGCAATGAGGCTTGGCCGCGCCTCGATGCGATGCGGGTCCTGGAACGCCGTGGTGGCGGAAACCGCGGACACCTTGTCGCCGCCGAGCTCCTGAGCGAGCGCCGACCATTCGGGCTCGCAGGCGAAGACGTTCACGGTCGCCGAGGCAGTCGTCGACAGCGCCATCGCGAAAGAGAAGAAAAGCCATTTCATGTGCTGCTCCTAGAACTTGTGGGCGCCGTGTGCGCCCAGGCTGACGATGTATTGGAGGAAGAACTGGTTGTCGGTCTCGCCTTGGCGCGAGTAGTCGCGCGCGAGCTGCAGGCGTACGCGGCTGAACTCGCTCGGGCTCCAGTCGACCATGGCTGTGTGCCGCTTCGGCTTGTAGTCGGCGAGGATCGGGAAGTCCGAAGGCGCGAGCGCGCCGGAGTCGACCAGGCCGATCGTCGTCGTACCCGGGTTCAGCTCGTCGTAGCGATAGCCGACGCGCCACTGCGGCATGAACTGGTAGACGCCTTGCACGTACCAGCCGGACTGGTTGCTCCTATAGCCGTCGGTCAGCGCGGCGCCCGTCGGATCGAACGTGAGGTCGCCGTTCTCCTTGCGCTTGAAGTACTCGCCCTGCAGCTTGAAGTTGGTCACCGTGTTGTTGCCGTTCGGCGCCCACTTCAGCACGCCGCTCAGCGCCCACAGCTTGCTCGAGCCGGTAAAGCTGTTGGTGATGCCGTTGAGCGGATCGTCATAGGCGCGGTCGGTGGGCGAGGTTTGGTAGAACGAGAGTCCTGTCTGCCAGGCGATGCTCGCGCCGATGTCGCCGCCGAGATTGGTGAACACGTTGACCGATCCGGCGCCGTTCTTGCCGGCGGTCGCGCCCGGAAACTGCGCGCCGCGGCCGAGTTCGGTGCCGACGTCGAAGTAGAGCTCGGTCGGCGCCACCCACTTTACCTGCACGCCGTCCTCGTTGAGCTGGCCGCCGAGGAACGCCTTCATCACCAGCGGCGCGTCGGTGAAGTCCCAGGCGTGGGCGTGGATCTGGTTCTGGTAGCCCACCGCCGAGAAGAAGCGGCCGGCCTTGATGGTGAAGCCGTTCGACAAAGCCAGCGTCTGGATGTACGCCTCCTCGACGTCCACGCCGGTGCCGTCGGGCTGGATGGCCGCGATCAGCGAGCCGCGGAACAGGTGGTCCACGTTCGCCGAGAAGCCGAGCTCCGATTCGCCGAGGCTGAGGCCGCGCGGCGGCGGCGCCACCTCGCCCATCGTCGGCACGAAGCCGTTCATACGGAAGCTCGCCGGGTCCTGCTTGAGATTGGAATAGACGCCGTTGAGAATCGCCGACACGGCCGGGTTGAACGCGCTCTCGGATTGCGTCCGCGACGCGGCCTGCGCCTGGCTTTGCTGCACGCTCTGTTCGAGCTGCTGCACGCGCTCCTCGAGGCGCTTCACCTCATCCGAAGTCTGCGCCTGCGCGGAGCATGCCGCCGCGGTCAGCGCCGCGGCGCACCACTTCTTTTGCGACATGTTGTCCTCTCTGAACGATTGGAAGGCGCGCCGGCTGGCGGCGCGCAGTCACATCATTGCTAGAGGACGGCGGGCGGACCCTGGGAGAGGAACGGCGGCGCTTCGGCTGCGCGCGGCCGGGAGGTGGAAAAACCGAAAGCGTGATGATCGGCTGCCGGCGACTCGAACAGGGCCGGCGAATGCGCCGCGCAGGCAGTGAGCGCGGCAAGTGCGTCGCACAGCTTGGAACCGTCGGGCGTTTTCTTCCCGGAATGGCCGTCCCCGACGTGGACTAGGCCGCCTTTCGAATCTACGTGCTGAATCGGGTGCTGCAGAGCCGCCTGCCACCCGGCAAGCAGCGCCGCCGCAAGCAGCAGCCGCGCGAGTAGAGCCGGCAGAAACGCCTTGGTCTTCATGTCTCGGGCTCGGGCCGGGGCGACAGTATTTGCCGAATCCGGTGCCTTTGCAATCCCGCCCTACTTGGCGAGGCATTCCTCCATGCCGGCGATGAAGATGTCCTTCGGCAGCTTCTTGCCGATGAACACCATGATCGACTGCTTCTTCTCGCCCTTGCCCCAGGGCTTGCCCATGTCGCCGCCCATCATCATGTGCACGCCCTGGAACACCACGCGGCGGGGATTGCCCTTCATCCACAGCACGCCCTTGTAGCGCAGGAGGTCCGGCCCGTAGACCTGGATCATGCCGGAGAGGAACTGCTCGAGCTTCTGCCCGTCGAAGGGCTTGGCCGATTTGAAGACGAACGACTCCACCTCGTCGTGGTGCTCGTGGTGGCTGTCGACGAGGAACTCGGGGTCGAGCTGCAGGATCGCGTTCAGGTTGAAGCCGCGGATGTCGAGCACCTCGCCGATCGGCGCGTCGCCGAAGTGCACTTTCTTGATCGGCGCGCGCGGGTTCATCCGCTTCAGCCTTTGAACCAGCTTCTGCGTCTCGTCTTCCGCCGTCAGGTCGGTCTTGGAAAGCAAGATCCGATCGGCAAAGCCGACCTGCTCCTGGGCCTCGTGGAACTCGTCGAGCTGCTGCGGCGCGTGCTTGGCGTCGACCAGGGTGATGATCGAATCAAGGAGGTAGTAGTTGCCGATCTCCTCGTCGGTGAAGAACGTCTGCGCCACCGGGCCGGGGTCGGCCATGCCCGTGGTCTCGATCACCACGCGGTCGAACTTGAGCTTGCCCCCGTCGCGCTTTTCCTTGAGCGTGCCGAGGATGCGGATGAGATCGCCGCGCACCGTGCAGCAGATGCAGCCGTTGTTCATCTCGACAATCTGCTCGTCGCCGGTCTCGATGATCTCGTTGTCGACGCCGATCTCGCCGAACTCGTTCTCGATCACCGCGATGCGGTGGCCGTGGTCCTCCTTCAGGATCCGGTTGAGCAGCGTGGTCTTGCCGCTGCCGAGGAACCCGGTGAGGATCGTCACCGGCACCATGTTGCTCTCTTCCATGACTGCTCCTGGCGAAGGGCGGGATTATAAATCGGGGTCAGACCCCGATCAGGACTTCACCACCAGCAGCCCTTTGAGGTATTCCCCTTCCGGGAACTCGAGCGCGACAGGATGGTCGGCGGCGGCGCCGAAGCGCTCGACGATCTTGGCGTCGGCTCCGGCGTCGAGCGCGGCGCCAGCGACGATCGACTGAAACAGCTCCGCCGAGACGCCGCCCGAGCACGAGAAGGTGGCGAGGAGCCCGCCGGGGGCGAGCAGTTTCAACGCGAGCAGGTTGATGTCCTTGTAGGCGCGCGCGGCGTTCTTCACCTGCGCGGCGCTGGGCGCGAACTTCGGCGGATCGAGGACCACCATCTGGAATTGCGCCGCCCGGTCGCGCAGGGTGCGCAGCTGGGCGAACACGTCGCCGTGGACGAAATGCACTCTCGCGGCGTCGAACGGGTTCGCGGCCAGGTTCTCGCGCGCCACCTCGAGCGCGGGCGCCGAGCTCTCGATCGCGGTGATCCTGCGCGCGCCCCCGGCGAGCGCGGCGATCGAGAAGCCGCCGGTGTAGCAGAAGCCGTCGAGCACCTCGCGCCCCGCGGCGAGCTCGCGCACGCGCTGCCGGTTCTCGCGCTGGTCGAGGAAGAAGCCGGTCTTCTGGCCCTGCTCGACGTCGACGTGGAAGTTGAGCCCGTATTCGACGATCGGGCAGCGCGAGGCGTTTCGGTTGCCGCGCGCGAAGCCGACCCGAGCGGGCAGCGCCTCGAGCTTGCGCACCTCGGCGTCGGAGCGCTCGAAGATCGCTTCGGCCGCGGTGAGCTCGGAGAGCGCGTCGAGGATCGGGTCGCGCCAGCGCTCGACGCCCGCGGCGAGGAACTGCGCCACCAGCACGTCCGCGTAGCGATCGACGATCAGGCCGGGCAGGCCATCGGACTCGCCGTGCACCAGGCGCAGCGCGTTGGTGTGGCGGCGCGCCGGCAGCGCTTCGCGCAGGGCGAGCGCGCGCTGGATGCGCCGGCGGAAGAAGGCGGCGTCCACTTCCTCGTTCGCATCGAAGCTCCACATGCGCGCGCGGATCTGCGACTTCGGGCTGTACGCAGCGCGTCCCAGCGGCTTGCCCGAGGCGTCCCTGATCTCGACCGTGTCGCCCGCGCCGGGCTTGCCCGACAGCTTTTCGATCGCGCCCGAGAACAGCCACGGATGGCGCCGCCTGAGGGACTTTTCGCGCCCCCGCTTGAGGATGAGCGTGCTCATTTCGGCGCGGTCTTCTTGCGCGCGCGCGGATGCGCGGCGTCGTACACCTTCGCCAGCGCCTGGAAATCGAGATGCGTATAGACCTGGGTCGTGGCGATGCTGGCGTGCCCGAGGAGCTCCTGCACCGCGCGCAGGTCCTGCGAGGACTGCAGCATGTGGGTGGCAAACGAATGCCGCAGCATGTGCGGGTGCACGCGCTGTCCGAGCCCGCGCCGGCGCGCCCAGGCGCGCAGGCGCGAGTTGACCACTGTCGGCGCGATGCGGCGGCCGCGCCCGCCGACGAAGAGCGCCCGCTCGCCGGGCGCGGCGAGCTGTGCGCGGCTCGCCATCCAGGCCTTGAGCGCCTCGCGCGCCTTGGCGCCGACCGGCACCGTGCGCGTCTTCGAGCCCTTGCCGGTGACGGTGACTTCGCCCTGGCCGAGGTCGAGGCGCCCGTCGTCCACGTTGAGCGCGATCAGCTCCCCGAGGCGCAGGCCCGACGAATACATGAGCTCGAACATCGCGGCGTCGCGCATGAGCTGCGGGCTGCCCGGCTTCTCGTCGAGGAGGCGCTGTGCCGCCTCCACCGACAGCGCCTTGGGAAGCGGCCGCGGCGCCTTGGGCGCTCGCACGCCGACCACCGGGTTGGCGGCGAAGCCGTGGTGGCGCACCAGCCAGTGGTAGAAGCCACGCCACGCCGAGAGCATCAGCGCCAGCGAGCGCGGCCCTAGGCCCCGGGAATGCATCACCGCGACGAAGCGGCGCACCTGGACGGCATCCAGCGAAGCAAGCTCCCCTTCCTTCAATAACTTGAAAAGCGCCTGGAGCGCGTGGCCGTAGTTGGTCAGCGTCGCCGGGGACAGGCGTCGCTGATGCCGCAAGGCATCGAGGTATTGGCCGGCTAGAGCCGAGCCGTCACTCCGGCCGCGCATAGCTCGCCGATGCGACGCAGGTAGAGCGTCCCCATTTCCGGGTAGAAGCGCTGCGGGTCCTCGCTCCCGAGCGCGAGCAGCCCGAACACCGCGCTCTGGCCGAGCGGGACGAGCGCGAGCGAGCGCACGTGCTCGGCAGCTTCGCCGAACCAGGGTGCGAACACGCTGCCGGCGGCGGGTCCGCAGTGCGGCGTCTGCATGCTCTCGGCCTGCTGGCGCTGAGCCTCGCTCACCGCCTCGGCTTCCTGAAAGTCCGCTGGCACGGATTTCCCCCACACGCGCAGCGCCACGTGCGGCACGGCGAAGTCCTCGCGCAGGTGGAAGTAGAGCGAATGCACGAGCGCGGGGAAGTCGCGCCCGCCGCCGAGCGCCACCGACAGCCGGTGCACCTTCTCCCCGATGGCGTCGTTTTCCTCGGCGAACTTGATGATCTCCGCGAGCTTGCCTTCGAGCAGCTTCACCTTCTCGCGCAGCGCAACTGTCTGGCGCTCCGAGAGCGCGATCGCGCGCCCGCCGTACGGATGCGGGACGTAGATCGTCTCGAGGAGCTCGGGGTGCTGGTCGAAGAACTTGGGATGCGTGCGCAGGAAGCGGGCGATTTCGTCGTTCGTCATCGGGCTCTTGTCGTTATGGATTCAGAGGTCCAGGGTGCCTTCGTAGACCGTCTCTGCGGGGCCTTTCATCCACACCGCATTGTCACCGCCGGCCCAAGAGATGGTCAACGCTCCGCCGCGTGTTTCGACCCGCACCGGCGAGTCGAGCAGCCCGCGCGCGATTCCGGCGACCACCGCGGCGCACGCGCCGGTTCCGCACGAGAGCGTCTCGCCCGCGCCGCGCTCCCACACGCGCAGCGCGATCCGGTGCCGGTCCTGCACCTGCATGTAGCCGGCGTTCACGCGGCTCGGAAAGCGCTCGTGGCGCTCGAGCCTTGGGCCCTGCGTGCCGACCGGCGCCGAGCCGACATCGTCCACGACCTGGACGGCGTGCGGATTTCCCATCGAGAGAATGGCGAGCTCCACCGTGTCCCCATCCACGCTCAGTTTCTCCCATTCCGGCCGGGTAGGCGGGCCCATGTTCACGCTCACCTCGCCGTCGGCTTCCAGGCGCGGAACGATGTTCCCGCCGAGCGTGCGCACGCGCAGCTCGCGCTTCCTGCTGAGGCCCTTGCCGTGGACGAACTTCACGAAGCAGCGCGCGCCGTTGCCGCACTGCTCGACCTCGCCACCGTCGGCGTTGAAGATGCGATAGCGGAAGTCGCTGTCGCCGCCGCCCGGCTCGACCACCAGGATCTGGTCGCAGCCGACGCCGCGATGTCGGTCGGCGATGCGCTGGAGCTGCGCGCGCGACAGGGCGAAGGGCTCCTTCGTCGCATCGATGACCACGAAATCGTTGCCCGCGCCGTGCATCTTGGTGAACCCGAGCTTCATGCGAGCGCGGCCTCGACCCGGGCGCAGATCCGGTCGACCGAGGCATCGTCGAGCAGCGGATGGATCGGAAGCGACAGCACCGCTTTCGCCGCGGCCTCGGATTGTGGAAGCGACGCGCCGCGGTTCGCCGCCTCGTAGGCGGGCTGCCGATGCAGCGGCGTTGGATAGAAGATCGAGGCGGCGATGCCGTCGCGCGCCAGCGCCTCGCGGATGGCGTCGCGCCGGTCGCTGCGCACCGTGAACTGGTGATAGACGTGCGTGCCGCGCGCGTCCTCGACCGGCGGCTGCACGCCCTTCAGCTTCTGCCGGTAGCGTTGCGCCACGCGCCGGCGCGCGGCATTGAACTCGTCCAGGCGGGCGAGCTTGACCCGCAGCACCGCCGCCTGGATCTCGTCGAGCCGGCTGTTCCAGCCCACGCGCTCGTGGAGGTAGGTCTGCCGGCTGCCGTGGTGGCGGAGCATTCTCAGCGTCTTGTCGTGGTCCGGTTTGCTGGTGGTGATCATGCCGGCATCGCCCACCGCGGCCAGGTTCTTGGTCGGGTAGAACGAGAAGCACCCGAAGTCGCCCCAGCTCCCCGCACGCCGGCCCTGGTATTCGGCGCCGAGCGCCTGCGCGCAATCCTCGATCAGGAGAAATCCGCGGCTGCGGCAGAGCTCGGCGATCCGGTCGAGCTCGGCGCACTGGCCGAAGAGGTGGACAGCGATCACCGCCCGGGTCTTCGACGTTGCCTTCTCCATGAGCGAAGCGACGGAGAGGTTGAAGGTGCCGGGGACGACGTCGGCGAAAACGGGCGTGGCGCCCGTATAGGAGACGGCCTCGGCAGTGGCGAAGAAGGTGAACGCCGGGACGATCACCTCGTCGCCCGGCCCGATGCCTGCGGCAACCAGCGGAAAGTGCAGCGCGTCGGTGCCCGAATTGCAGCCAACCGCATGCCGCGCGCCCACGTAGGCGGCAACCTGGCGCTCGAGCGCTTCGCCCTCGGGCCCGAGAACGTAGCGGCCCGACGCGAGCACTCGGCTCACCGCGGCATCGATCTCGGCCTTGAGCAGGCGGTACTCGCCTGCGGGATCCACCATGGGAATGGAAATCGCCGTGCTCATCCGAACCTCCGCAGGCGCTCACGCACCAGCCGCCCCACTTCGAGCGCCAGCTCGAGCGCCCTGCGCCCGCCTTCCCCGTCCACGCCGGCAGCCGAGGCACCCTGAATCGACTTCACGAAGGCTTCCGCCTGAGAGGCAAGCGCGTCGCCGCCGGCATGGCTTTCCTCCCGCTCCGTGATCGCCCCCTGCGCCTCGCCGACGTAGCGCAGGCTCCCCGCCTGGAGGTCGGCCGACACGTAGAGGCCCGGCTGGAACACCCGGAGCTTGCGCACCGGCGCCTGGCTCACCCGGCTCGCCGAAAGGTTCGCCACGCAGCCGTCGGCGAACTCGATGCGCGCGGTCGCGATGTCGATCTCCTGCGTGAGGACGCGAAAGCCGCAGGCGCTGAGGCCGGCCACCTCGGATCTCGCGAGCGCGAGGCACAGATCGATGTCGTGGATCATGAGGTCGAGCATCACGTCGACGTCCGCGCCGCGCCGCTTGAACCCGGAAAGGCGCTCGGCATCGATCAGGAGCGGCCGCTGCATGCGCGCGGCGAGCGCGCGAAACGCCGCGTTGTAGCGCTCGACGTGGCCGACCTGCAGCACCAGCTTCTTCTTCCGTGCCATCTCGATCAGGGCGTCCGACTGCGCAAGATCGACCGCGATCGGCTTCTCGACCAGGACGTGCAGCCCCGCGTCGAGACAGGCGCCCGCGACCGCGTGGTGGCGCTCGGTCGGGACCGAGACCACGGCCGCATCGGCGTGCTTGAACGTATCTTGATAATGCGAGAAAGCCTGGCAGCCGAGCTTCTGCGCCAGTGCCTGCGCGCGCTCGGGGTCGATGTCGGCCACCCCGGCGAGCCGGCAATCGCTGCGCGCGGCGAATTTCTCCGCGTGGTAGCAGCCCATGTGGCCCGCGCCCAGGACCGCGACTCTCAATAGAATTTTGCTTCCCCCTGCGGGCGGGTCTTGAACCGCTTGTGCATCCAGAGGTACTGCTCGGGCATCTCCAGCACGCGCTCCTCGATGAAGGCCAGCATGCGCCGCGCATCCGCCGTGTCGTCGCCGCTCGGGAAGCCTTCCCATGGCGGGTAGAGCCGCGCGACGTAGCGGCCGTCGGCCAGCATGCGTGTAACGCAGGGCACGACGCGGGCACCAGTGATGCGGGCAATATACGACAGTCCGACGGTCGTCGCGGCGGGCACGCCGAAGAACGGCACGAACACCGACGCCTTCGGCCCGAAATCCATGTCGGGAAGGTAATAGAAGGCTTCGCCGGCCTGGACCGCGCGCAGGATCTTGCGGATGCCGGCCTGCCTCGGATAGATCGCGCCGCCGAAGCGCAGCCGCCCCGCGTGCAGCAGCCGGTCGAGCAGCGGATCCTTCTGGCGCGAGTACATGCTCGCCATGCGCGGCCACTGCTTGGCGAGGCGGATTCCGCCCGCGTCCAGGCCGAGAAAGTGGGGGGCGAGGAGGACGATGCGCTGCCCCGCAAGCGCCTGAAGATGCTCGAAGCCCTCGAGCCGAACCAGCGCCTCGACGCGCTCGGGCGCCGACCACCACAGGATGCCGCGGTCGATGAAGCTTCGCAGGAAGACACGAAAGTGGGCGCGCGCGATCGTCTCGCGCTTCTCCTCGCTCCAGCTCGGAAAGCATTTGGCGAGGTTGACGCGCGTGACCTTGCGCCGCTCCGGGATGAGCCAGAACACGACCGTCCCCATCGCCTCGCCGATCGCCGCGACGGCGCGAAACGGCAGGAAGCGCACCAGCCACATGAACGCGACGAAAACGCGGCCGAGCAGTCGGCTAAGCAGGACGCGCTCCTCTCGGCACCTTGTAGCGGTTGTAGCTCCAGAGGTACTGGCCTGGACACTCGCGCACCAGCTCCTCGAGCGCGCGGTTGAGCCGCCGGGTAGCGGTTTCGCCCTCGCGCTTTTCCGGAAAGGGCTTCAGCCGGATCTCGTAGCCTCGCCCCCACGGGAGCCTCCGGCCAAAGGCGAGGAAGCAGCGTACGCCTTCGCGCTCCGCGAGGCGGGCGGCGAGGGTCATGGTGTACGCCGGACGGCCGAAGAAATCGGCCCAGTCACCCTCGCCTTCCCCAGGCACCTGGTCAGGCAGGAAGCCTACCGCCTCGCCGTCGCGCAGCGCCTTGAAGATCGCGCGCACGCCGCTCACGTCGGCCGGGACGAGGCGCACGTTCGGCCGGTTGCGCCCTTCGCGCATGAGCGGCTCGAGCCAGCCGATCTTGGGCGGCCGGTAGAGCACGGTAATCGGCATGTGCAGCGCGGCGTATTGCGCGGTGACCTCGAAACAGCCCATGTGCGGCGTGAGAAAGAGCAGCGGCTTCCTCTCCTCGCGTGCGGCGAACGCCTGCTCCATGCCATGCACCTCGCGCACCATCGCCGCGACCTCGGCGTGAGGGCGAAACCACAGCGCCGGCAGCTCGGTGAGCATCTTGCCCGCGGCGCCGATCGCCGCGCGGCGGGTGTGCGCGTCGGCATACCCTGCCTGCCGCAGATTGGCGCGCAGGTTCCTCCGATAGGTGGGCGAGATCCCATAGATCAGCCAGCCGAGGACGCTTCCCAACGCGTGCAAGAGCGGCAGCGGCAGCTTCCCGGCGAGACGCAGGAGAACGCTGGGGAAAGACAAGATTTTGGTATCCTTGCGCCCTCCCACAAGAAGGCGCACGCAATGAGCGAATTTCTGTTTACTTCCGAATCGGTGTCCGAAGGGCATCCGGACAAGGTCGCCGACCAGATCTCCGACGCGGTGCTCGACGCGATTCTAGCCCAGGACCCCCGCTCGCGCGTCGCTGCCGAAACTCTGGTCAAGAACAACCTCGTGGTGCTCGCGGGCGAGATCACCACCAATGCCCGGGTCAACTTCGACGCGGTCGCGCGCAAGACCATCCGGCGCATCGGCTACACCGATCCGAAGATCGGCTTCGACACCCACACCTGCACCGTGATCGTCGCCTACGGCGAGCAATCGCGCGACATCGCCCAGGGCGTGGACCGGGCGGTCGACCTCGACCAGGGCGCGGGCGACCAGGGCCTCATGTTCGGCTATGCCTGCGACGAGACGCCCGGCCTCATGCCGATGGCGATCTACCTCTCCCACCGCCTGGTCGAGCGCCAGGCCGAGGTGCGCCGCGACGGCCGGCTGCCGTGGCTGCGCCCCGACGCCAAGTCGCAGGTCACGCTGCGCTACGTGAACGGCAAGCCCGAGTCGATCGAGACCGTCGTGCTCTCGACCCAGCACGCCCCGGGGATCGCGCACAAGCAGCTCGAGGAAGCCGTGATCGAGCACGTGGTGAAGCCGGTGCTGCCGAAGCACATGGTGAAGGGCAAGATCAAGTACCTGGTGAACCCGACCGGCGCGTTCGAGATCGGCGGGCCCACCGGCGATTGCGGCCTCACCGGCCGCAAGATCATCGTCGACACCTACGGCGGCTCGGCGCCGCACGGCGGCGGAGCGTTTTCGGGCAAGGACCCGTCGAAGGTGGACCGGTCCGCGGCGTACGCCGCGCGCTACGTGGCGAAGAACATCGTTGCGGCGGGCCTCGCGTCGAAGTGCCTGGTGCAGGTCTCCTACGCCATCGGCGTCGCCCAGCCGACGAGCGTCATGGTCACCACCCACGGCACCGGCAAGCTCTCCGACGACAAGCTCTCGCAGCTCGTGCTCGCCAACTTCGACCTGCGCCCGCGCGGCATCATCCAGATGCTCGACCTCCTGCGGCCGATCTACGAGAAGACCGCGGCCTATGGGCACTTCGGCCGCGAGGAACCCGAGTTCACCTGGGAAGCGACCGACAAGGCGTTGGCGCTGAAGCAAGCAGCGTAGATGCCCGCTTGACGGCAAAGCAGCTTAAGGAGTCGCAGATGAAAAACCTGGAGGAGGTGCTCCGCGCCGCCGGCAACCCGGTGGCGATGCTGCGGAATTCGCAGATCGGCGCGTACGTCTATCCGGTCGTGCCGGGGGAGTTCTCGAACTGGCGCGACGAGCAGGCCGCCTGGCAGAAGAGCGCGGTGCTCTTCGACCAGTCGCACCACATGGTCGAGCAATACGTGAAGGGCAAGGACGCGCTCAAGCTGTTCACCTACCTCGGCATGAACAGCTTCGCCAACTTCCCGGTGAACCGCGCCAAGCAGCTCGCGCCGTGCAGCTACGACGGCTACGTCATCGGCGACGGCATTCTGTTCCACCTGGAGAAGGACCACCTCGTATTCGTCGGCCGGGCTCCGGCGGCGAGCTGGATCGAGTTCCACGCCAAGACCGGCGGTTTCAAGGTGACCACGGTGAAGGACGACCGCTCGCCGGGCAACACCAAGGGCAAGGCAGTGAAGCGGCGTAACTACCGCTTCCAGATTCAGGGGCCGAACGCCTGGAAGGTGATCGAGAAGCTGAACGGCGGGCCCGTGCCCGAGATCAAGTTCTTCCACACGGGCCAGATCAAGATCGCCGGGCGCAAGGTGCGTGCGCTACGCCACGGCATGGCCGGCGCTCCGGGGCTCGAGGTCTGGGGGCCCTATGAAGAGCGCGAGAAGATCCGTGCCGCCATCGTCGCCGCCGGCAAGGAGCTCGGGCTGAAGGAAGTCGGCGCGCGCGCCTACGCCACTAACACGCTCGAGTCGGGCTGGATCCCCTCCCCGCTTCCAGCGGTCTATACGGGCGAGAAGATGAAGGCATACCGCAAGTGGTTGCCGGCGTCGAGCTACGAGGCGACCGGCTCGATCGGCGGCAGCATGAACTCGGCCAACATCGAGGATTATTACGTCACGCCCTACGAGATGGGCTACGGACCGTTCATCAAGTTCGACCACGACTTCATCGGCCGGCAGGCGCTCGAGAAGATGGCGGGCAAGCCGCATCGCAAAAAGGTCACGTTCGCCTGGAACGCCGACGACGTCCTGAAAGTGTGGCGCGCCATGCTCGAGCAGGGCGATCCGCACAAGTACATCGACCTGCCGCTCTCCAACTACACCTCCGCCTCGTACGACAAGGTGCTCCTGGGCGGCAAGCTGGTCGGCCTCAACATGTTCAGCGGCTACAGCTACAACGAGCGCTCGATGCTTTCGCTCGGCATCGTCGATGCGGACGTCCCCCTCGGCGCCGAAGTCAGGATCCTGTGGGGCGAGGAAGGCGGCGGCACGAAGAAGCCGACGGTCGAGCGCCACAAGCAGCTCGAGATCCGCGCCATCGTCAGCCCCGCGCCCTACGCCAAGCAGGCGCAGACGACATACCACGAGGGCTGGCGCAGCAAGGCGACGGTCTAGGCTTGGCGGCACCGCGCATCGCTCCGCCCTTCCGCGCCGATCATGTCGGAAGCCTGCTGCGCCCGCACGAGCTGCACGAGCTGCGCGAGAAGGTGAGGCTGGGCGAGGGGTCAGCGCAGGAGCTGAAGCAGGCCGAGGACCGACTGATCCGCGAGGTGGTCAAGCTGCAGGAGGATCTAGGGCTGCGGTCGATCACCGACGGGGAATTCCGGCGCGACTGGTGGCACATCGACTTCCTCGCCGGCTTCGACGGCGTCGAGCTGCGCTACGACGAAGGCGACGCGTATTTCGATACGAAGTTCAAGGGCGCCGACCCGAAGCCGCCGACCATGTTCGTCACCGGCGAGCTTAAGCGTTCGAAGCCGAGCATGCTGTCCCATTTTGAGTTCTTGAAAAAAACTACGACCCGAGGCGTTCCGAAGTTCACGATGCCCTCGCCCGCCATGCTGCACGCGCGCGGCGACCGCGATTCGATCAGGAAAACCTACCCCGACACCGACCGCTTCTGGGCCGATCTCGCGCAGTGCTACCGCGAGGAGATCGCGGACCTTTACAAGGCGGGCTGCCGCTACCTCCAGATCGACGACACCACGATCGCCATGTTCGGCGACCCGAAGGTGCAGGAGCAGTTCAGGAAGCTCGGCGACGATCCGAAGCGCGACGTGGCGGTCTACGCCGACGCCGTCAACGCCGCGATCCGCGACGTGCCCGACGACATGGCGGTCGCGATCCACACCTGCCGCGGCAACTTCAAGAGCACCTGGCTCGCGAGCGGCAGCTACGACTACGTCGCCGAGACCGCGTTTTCGACGCTCGACGTCGACGGCTTCTTCCTCGAGTTCGACGACGAGCGCTCGGGCGGGTTCGAGCCGCTGCGCTACATCCCGAAGGGCAAGAGGGTAGTGCTGGGCCTGGTCTCTTCGAAGCTGCCCCAGCTCGAATCCAAGGATGTCCTAAAAAGAAGGATCGAAGCCGCCTCCAGGTTCGTGCCGATGGAAAACCTCTGCATCAGCCCGCAGTGCGGCTTCGCCAGCACTCACCACGGCAACAACCTCACCATCGAGCAGGAAAAGGCCAAGCTCCGCCTCTGCATCGAGACCGCGCGCGAGGTCTGGGGCGAGTAGAGAAAAGAAGTCACCCCCTGCACTGAAGAAGTCGGCCCCGCGAAGGCGGGGGCCCAGTTCTTGTATTTGAAAGGCATGGGTTCCCGCTTTCGCGGGAACGACGGATTGCCGCTTTTAGCGTTTCCCTAGCGCCCGCGCGGCCAATCGGGCATTCTCTTGCCGTTCTCCAACCTGTGAGGAGGGGGCGGGACATGAAGAAACTTATCGTCGGCGCGCTCGGCGCCGCGGTTGCCTTCCAGATCGGCGTCATTCAAGGCCAAGAGCTGAAAGGCGAATACCGGCTCGGCGTGCTCGAGCCGCTCACCGGCAACCTCGCGGTGCAGGGCAAGCTCCACCTGGAGGGCTACGAGATCATGCGCGACCTCATCAACAGCCGCTTCGGCGGCGTGATGGGCCGCAAGCTCGTGCTCGTGGTGGGCGACGCGCCCGACCCGACCGCCGCGGCCTCCGAGGCCACGCGGCTCGCGACGCGCGAGCGGGTGAAGATCATTACCGGCACGTTTTCATCGACGCTGTGCGGCGCGGCGAGCGAGGCGGCGGCGCGCCAGAACGTCATTTACTGGGAAACCTCCTGCGTCGACCCGCGCTTCACGCGCCGCGGATTGAAGAACGTCTTTCGCACGGAAATCGACGGCGTCGGCTTCGGCTGGTACAACGTGGAGTTCATCGCCAAGTATCTCGCGCCGCGCCTGGGCAAGAAGCCGAACGAGCTGCGCATCGCCTACATAGCCGAGGACTCGTCGTACGGCCAGGGCGTCACCGAGGCCGCGCGCGAGCGCGCCAAGAAGGAATTCGGCATGCAGGAGGTGGCGCTCGAGTACTACACCTTCACGACCAACGATCTCACGCCGGTCATCCTCAAGCTGAAGAGCGCGAACCCGGACGTGGTCCACCACATCGCGCGCGACCAGGACGCGATCCTCTTCTGGCGCCAAGCGCGCGAGCAGAATTTCGACGTCAAGGCGGTGGTGCACGCTGGCGCGACCGGCTACGGCAACCCCGGCTTCGGCAAGGCGCTCGGCAACGAGTCCAACGGGCCTTTTGCGCTGAGCGAGCCCGGCGTGGGCTTTCTCGTGGACAAGATGCGCGCCGACGGCCAGAAGATCGAGCGCGCCTTCCGCGAGGCGGTGAAGGCAAAGACCGGGTCGGACGCGCCCACCGGCGGCCACCAGCTCGCCGCGGGCGGCCTGTGGCTGCTGAAGGTGGTGCTCGACGCCGCGAAAACCGACGACCTGGACAAGTTCCGCGCCGCCGTGATGAAGATGGACGTCCCGGTCGGCAGCCTGATCAATGGCTGGGGCGTGAAGTTCGACGAGTCGGGCCAGAACTCGAACGAGCGCGTCCAGCACTACATGCTGCAGTGGCAGAACGGCGCGCTCGTCACGGTGTGGCCGGAGGACCTCACGAGCAACCGGGCGAAGTGGGTGCCGCTCGGGCCCTGGAACCAGCGTAAGTAACACGCGTAAGTAGCGCTCTGCTCTCCCAGCTCGTCGTCTCGACGATCCTGCTCGGCGGGATCTACGCCCTCATCGCGGTCGGGCTGACGCTGATTTTCGGCGTCATGCGCGTGGTGAACTTCGCGCACGGCGAGTTCCTGATGCTCGGGATGTACGCCGCCTTCTGGGCCTTCACGCTGCTGCACGCGGACCCGTACCTCACGCTCGTCGTCGCCGTGCCGCTCTTCCTCGCCGTGGGCTGGGGAAGCTACGCGCTCATCATGCGCCCGATCGTGCATACCTCGCACAACGTGCAGGTGTTCACCACCGTCGGCCTCTCCATCGTGCTGCAGAACCTGGCGCTAGTGCTCTGGACCGGCGACGCGCGCTTCGTGCGCACCAGCTACTACGCATCCGTGATCAACCTCGGAGGCGCGGTGATGAACCTCGCGCAGGCGGTGGCCTTCGTCCTCGCCGTCGCCGCCACCGCGGCGCTCTTCGCCTTCATGCGCTTCTCCTACACCGGCAAGCTCATGCGCGCGACCGCCCAGGACCGCTCCGCTGCGATGCTGATGGGAATCGACACCGGCCGCATCTACGCCCTCACCTGGTCGGTCGGCATCGCCTGCGTCGGCGCCGCCGGCGTGCTGCTCGCGCCGGTCTACCCGGTCTACCCGACGGCAGGCCTGCAGTTCGTGCTTATCGCCTACATCGCCGTCGTGCTCGGCGGTCTCGGCGACATGGCCGGCGCGCTGATCGCGGCGCTCATCATCGCCGCCGTCGAGGTGATCGGCTCCTACACGATCGGCACTTCGTGGAAGGAGATGCTGTATCTCCTTCTCTTCATCGCCATCCTCGTCGTGCGCCCCGCGGGTTTCTTCGGGCAGCGCGGCTCGGAGACGCTCGGCGTGTGAGGACCTATGCGCAAGCGTTCGTCTTCTTCGCGGCCGCCGGCCTCGCGCCGCTCGTCGTGGACGACGCGTTCCTCCTCGACACGCTGGTGCTCATCCTCGTGTGGGGATGCGCGGCGGGCGCGTGGAACATCGCGGGCGGCTACGCGGGACAGATCTCGCTCGGCCATTCCGCATTCTTCGGCCTGGGGGCGTACGCCGCCGCGCTCTGCGGCGTGCGCTGGAACATCTCGCCGTGGTACGGCGTCGCCATCGGCGCCGCCGTCGCGACCGCGGCCGGCACGGTCATCGGCTTTCTCGCGAACCGCCTGCGCGGACCGTACTTCGTCATCGCCACGATCGCGGTATCGCAGGTGCTCCTCCTCGGCGCCGCCCGCTGGCGCGGGTTCACCGCCGGCTCCGAAGGGATCCCGGTGCCGTTCCGCGCGGGATTCTGGACGCTCGGCATCGCGGACAAGCGCATCTGGGTCTGGATCGTCCTCGTCCTTGCCTTGGTGGTTTATCTGCTGCAACTGTATTTGGAGCGCTCGCGACGCGGTTTTCAACTCGCCGCGGTGCGGGAGGACGAGGACGCCGCGCTCTCCCTGGGCGTGCGCGCGCGCCGGCTCAAGGTCGCGGCGATCGCCGCGAGCGCAGCGTTCACGGCGGTCTGCGGCGCGCTCTGGGCGCAGTACGTCGGTTTCGTCGATCCGCTCTACGTCTTCTCGGTCGACCTGTCGGTGCGCTTCGCGCTCGCCGCGATCATCGGCGGCCTGGGCACCGCGCTCGGACCCTTCCTCGGCTCGGTGCTCGTCACCACCGTGGAGACGTGGCTGCGCGCCGAGTTCGGCGGCCTCGGCTCGCATCTCGTCGGCCTCTATCTCATTCTCTACGGCACCGCCCTGATACTCATGGTGCGTTATGCGCCGCAGGGCCTCATGGGTTTTTTCAGGAAGTCATGACGTTGCTTCGGGTGAGCAAGGTCACCAAGCGCTTCGGCGGCATCACCGCCAACCGGGAGATCAGCTTCGAGGTCGCCGCCGGCGAGCTCGTCGGGATCATCGGCCCGAACGGCGCCGGCAAGTCGACGCTCTTCGAGTGCATCAGCGGCTTCTACGCGCCCGACGAGGGCGAGGTCGAGCTCGAGGGCAAGCGGCTCACTGGGCTCTCGCCGGACCTCGTCTGCCGCCGCGGCGTCGCCCGCACCTTCCAGAAGCTGCGCCCGTTCCAGGGCATGACGGTGGCGGAAAACGTCATGGTGGGCGCGCTCACGCGGACACGCGACGTGAGACACGCGCGCGAGCAGGCGCACGGATGGCTGCGCCGGGTCGGCCTCTCCGAGAAGGCAAACGCCCATGCGGGCACCCTTTCGACCGGGCAGCGCAAGCGCCTCGAGCTCGCGCGCGCGCTCGCGACCGGGCCGCGCCTGCTCCTTCTCGACGAAGTGACCGGCGGAGTAGACCAGCGCTCGATTCCGGCGCTGGTGGAGCTCGTGCGCGAGCTGCACGCGGGCGGCCTGACGCTCCTCGTGATCGAGCACAACATGCGGGTCGTCACCGCGGTCGCGCAGCGCATCATCGCGCTGCACCTGGGCGAGGTCATCGCCGACGGCGCACCCGCCGCGGTGGCGCGCGACCCCAAGGTGGTCGAAGCCTACCTCGGCCAAGCCTACGTTTCATGAGCTCTCAACTAGCCGTCGAGGCGCTCGATGTTGCCTACGGTGAGTTCCAGGTGCTCTGGGAAGTCCGCCTCGACGTGGCGGCCGGCGAGATCGTCGCCGTGCTCGGCCCGAACGGCGCCGGCAAGTCGACGCTCGTGAACACGATCTCGGGGCTGCTCCGTCCGAGCGCGGGCAGCATCCATTTCGAGGGCCGGCGCATCGACGACGTGCCGGCGCACCGGCGCGCGGGGATCGGCATTGCCCATGTCCTCGAGCGCAGGCGGCTGTTTCCGTTTCTCACCGTGCACGACAACGTGCTTCTCGGCGCCCACAATGAGCGCGCGCGACCGCATCGCGAGGAAACGCTCGCGCGCCTCGAAGCCCTCCTTCCCTTGCTCAAGAAGCGCCGCTCGCAGCTCGCGCACACCCTCTCCGGCGGCGAGCAGCAGATGGTGGCGATCGCGCGCGGCCTGATGGCGCGGCCGAAGCTCCTGATGATCGACGAGCCCTTCCTCGGCCTCGCGCCGCGGATGGTGGGGGAGATCGGCGCCCTGGTGCGCCGCATCCGCGACGAGCACGGCATCGCCATCCTCTTCATCGAGCAGAACGTGGAGCTTTCGCTGAAGCTCGCCGACCGCGGCGTGGTGCTCGAGTCCGGGCGCACGGTCCTGAGCGGGCCTTCGGCCGAGCTGCTGCGCTCAGCCGAGGTGAAGCGGATCTTCCTCGGCGAATTCGCCGGGTAGTATGCTTTCGCGATGCTGCGGCCGATCCCCGATACGAGCATCTTCGACCTGCGCCTCTCGCTGCGCGGGCGGCGGCTGAACAAGCTCTGCGCGGCGCTCTGCTTGCCGCAGGAGCGCGAGGCCTTCAAGCGCGACGAAGAGGCCTACATGTCTCGCTTTTCGCTCTTAGAGGAAGAGAAGAACCTCATTCGGAAGCGCGATTTCCGCGGCCTGATCGAGGCCGGCACGAATATCTACTACCTCCTCAAGATCGGCTCGGTCACCGGCAACGGCCTCTACCGGATGGGCGCCCAGATGCGCGGCGAGAGCTACGAGGAGTTCCTCGCGACGCGAAAGTTCAAAGATGCCATCTAGGATCGTCGGCGGGATCGGACTGTCGCACGTCCCATCGGTCGGCCCGGTCGTGGACCGCAATCGCACGCAGGAGCCGGCGTGGAAGCCGCTGTTCGACGCCTACATCCCGGTGCGGGAGTGGCTGGCGCAGCTCGAGCCCGACGTCGCCATCGTGATCTACAACGACCACGCGGCCGACTTCGGCTTCGACAAGTACCCGACCTTCGCGCTCGGGGTCGCGGAGAGCTATGCGATCGGCGACGAAGGCTTCGGCACGCGGCCGCTGCCGCGCGTGCAAGGCGACCTCGATCTCTCCATCCACCTCTCCGAGGCGCTGGTGTACGAGCACGAGTTCGACCTGACGCTTTGCCAGGAGATCGCCGTCGAGCACGGTTTTCTCGTGCCGATGAATCTGTGCTTTCCCCACGGCCAAGGCAAGGATGGGATGAGCGGCTGGCCGGTGCGCGCCATCCCGCTGCAGGCGAACGTCATCCAGCATCCTCTGCCGACCGCGCGGCGCTGCTACAAGCTCGGCCAGGCGATCCGGAGCGCAGTTGCCTCGTATCCCGGTGATTCAAGAGTAGTTGTCATGGGAACCGGAGGCATGTCGCACCAGCTCCAGGGCAAGCGCTTCGGCTACATGAACGAAGAGTTCGACCAGGGATTCCTGGATCGGATCGAGTCCGACCCCGAGGAGCTTGCCGGCATCACGCACCGCAGGCTCATGGAGGAAGCCGGCGCCGAGGCGGTAGAGCTCATCATGTGGCTGACGATGCGCGGCGCGGCGCGCGGGAAGCGCGTCCACCGCCATTACTACGCGCCCATGACCACGGGCATGGGCCTGATCACGTTCGAGGGCTAGCCGAAGGCGATGTAGCCGCTCGCGGCGGCGGCGACGAGCGAGGAGAAGAAGAGCAGGCGCGGGCCGGCGTCGCGGCAGATGCGCCGCAGCAGGCCGACGTGCCGCGGCAGGCGCGCGAGCGCGGCGCGGTCGAGCATCCCGGGCGCCGCAAGGCGCTTGAGCGCCGCGCGCGAGTCGAACTGACGCGAAAGCGAAAGCCGCGTGCTCGGCGCGATCGCACTCGCCACTGGCGCCTGTTTGCTGTCGATCTTGCGCGCAAGCTTCACGGTTTTGGTCGTATCGCGCTTCGTCTCCGTGACGGGCCGGCCTCGCAGCTCGGCCAGGCAGGTGCGCAGGTCCGACGCGAGCTCGTAGGCGTCCTGGTAGCGCACCGACGGGTCCTTCTTCAGGGCGCGCGCCACCACGAAGTCGAGGAGCGAAGTCACTTCCTTGTTGCGCCGCGAGGGCGGCTCGTGCTCGACGTTGGTGACGTTGTGCGCGATCTGCGCAGAGTCGGCGCCGGCGAAGAGCATCTGGCCGGTCAGCATCTCGTAGAGCACCACGCCAAGCGAGAATACGTCGGAGCGCTGGTCGACCGCGGCGCCGCCGATCTGCTCGGGCGACATGAAGCGCGGCGTGCCGAGGACCATCCCGGTGCTGGTCTTGAAGTCGTCGGAACGCATGCGCGCGATGCCGAAGTCCATGATCTTCGCGCCGCCGCGCTCGAGCAGCATGATGTTGCCCGGCTTGATGTCGCGGTGCACGACGCCGCGCTCGTGCGCGAAGCCCAGGCCGTCGGCCACCTGCACCGCGATCTCGACCGCCTCGTCGGTGGCGAGCCCCTTGTCCTTCAGCCGCGTGCGCAGGTCAGTGCCTTCGAGCAGCTCCATCGCCAGGAACGCGAGGTCGCCCTCCTCGCCGAAATCGAAGGTGGTGACGATGTTGGGGTGGTTGAGCTTGCCCGCGGCTCTCGCCTCCAGGGCGAAGCGCTTCTCGTATTCCTTGCGGTTCTCGACGTCGTCGGAGAGCAGGATGGTCTTCAGCGCGACCACGCGGTCGAGCGCCGGATCCTCGGCGCGGTACACCACGCCCATCGCGCCGCGGCCGAGCTCGCCGAGGATCTTGTAGCGGCCGATCTGCTTTTTCTTGCTCACTGGAATTTCGCCTTCTCCACGAGCCCGCGCACGTAGCGCTCGCCCTGAGCGGTGGTGGCGCGGTACTTCGCCGCGAGGCCGTTGATGAAAGCCTCCTTGCCCTGCTGGGAGATGCGCCAGCCGACGCCGCTCGCGAGCAGCACGACGACGGCCGCGGTGCTGAGCGCCGCGTAGGTCCGCCCGCGGCGCTGGAACTCGGTTCGATCGCGCGTGAAGAGCTCGTGGCTGCGCAGGCTCGCGTCGGTCGAGGCGCCTTTCGGCACGAGCGAGGCTTCCTGTCCGGGCGCGGCATCGGCGAGCGCGTCGCGAAAGGCGCGCGTAACGCGCACTTCCGAAGCCGGCGCGAACTGCGCGACGCTGGCGGCCACGGCGATGCCATCGCCGACCATGGCTTCGCCGACCCCGCTGCCGAGAACGCGCACCGCGCCATGGTTGATCCCGGCGCAGAGCGGCAGGCCGGCCGCCGACGCCTTGAGCGCGCGCTCGGCGAGGCGCAGCGCACCTACTGGGTTCGCCAGCACGACGATCGCCGCGCCGTCGGAGGCGTCGAGCACGACGCGGCTCGCGGGCGCGAGGTCCGCTGTCGTGACCGCGATCACGGCCTCGAGCTGCGCGCGCTGGCGCGCCTGCTCGCTCGCTGCGCGGGAGGCAAAGTCCTGGATCTTCAGGAAAACGACGCTGGCTACGTACGAGCTGTCCACGGGCCGCCAGCATGCAGGCTCGGCCAGCCTTTGAACAGGAACAATATCCGGGTAGAATTCACGCCGCTGAGGAGCGTTGCGTCCCCGCCAATCCCGAGCGAGGGTCAGGCTCAGCGAGGCCCACAGGGATCAACGGGCCACTTCAACGGCGCTCGCATCGGAGACGGTGCGGGCGCTTTTTGCTTTCAGGAGCTTCTATGAAAATCGATTCCAAGTTCACGGATTTCAAGGTCGCCGACCTGGCGCTCGCCGACTGGGGCCGCAAGGAGATCGCGATCGCCGAGTCGGAGATGCCGGCGCTGATGGCGATCCGGCAGGAATACGCGTCGCGCCAGCCGCTGAAGGGTGCGCGCGTCGCCGGATCGCTGCACATGACCATCCAGACGGCAGTTCTGATCGAGACCCTGAAGGCGCTAGGGGCGGAAGTGCGTTGGGCGTCCTGCAACATCTTCTCCACCCAGGACCACGCCGCAGCCGCCATTGCCGCGGGCGGCACGCCGGTGTTTGCCTACAAGGGCGAGTCGCTCGACGAGTACTGGGAATACACCCACCGGATCTTCGAGTTCGGCCCAAGCGGGAACATGAGCGGCCCCAACATGATCCTGGACGACGGCGGCGACGCGACGCTGCTGGTGCACCTCGGCAGGAAGGCCGAGCAGAACGCTTCCCTGCTCGACGATCCGAAAAGCGAGGAAGAAGTCTCGCTTTTCAAGGCCATCAAGGCCCGTCTGCACTCCCAGCCCGGGTGGTATTCGAAAGCCGGAAAGGACATCAGGGGCGTGACGGAGGAGACCACCACAGGGGTTCACCGCCTCTACCAGATGGCGAAGGAAAAGCGGCTTCTCTTCCCGGCGATCAACGTGAACGACTCGGTGACCAAGTCCAAGTTCGACAACATCTACGGCTGCCGCGAATCGCTGGTCGACGGGATCAAGCGCGCGACCGACGTCATGGTCGCGGGCAAGGTGGCGGTGGTCGCGGGCTACGGCGAGGTCGGCAAGGGCTCGGCGCAGGCGCTGCGCGGGCTCCAGGCGCAGGTGTGGGTGACCGAGATCGATCCGATCTGCGCGTTGCAGGCGGCGATGGAGGGTTACAAGGTCGTAACGATGGACTACGCCGCCGACAAGGCGGACATCTTCGTCACCGCGACCGGCAACTTCAAGGTCATCGCCCACGAGCACATGAAGCGCATGAAGAACAACGCGATCGTGTGCAACATCGGCCACTTCGACAACGAGATCGACATCGCTTCGCTGCGCCAGTACAAGTGGGAGAACATCAAGCCGCAGGTCGACCACGTCATCTTTCCCGACGGCAAGAGGATTATCATGCTGGCCGAAGGGCGCCTGGTGAACCTCGGCTGCGGCACCGGCCATCCCTCGTACGTGATGAGCTCCTCCTTCGCGAACCAGGTGCTCGCGCAGATCGAGCTGTTCACCAACACCGCCAGGTATCCGGTGGGCGTCTACATCCTGCCGAAGCAACTCGACGAGAAGGTGGCGAGGCTGCAGCTCTCGAAGCTCGGCGCGATGCTCACCGAGCTCAGCGACGAGCAGGCGAAATACATCGGGGTGCCGAAAGTCGGCCCGTACAAGTCCGATCACTACCGTTACTGAGAAAATGAAAATCGCCGCCATGGGCGCCGGGGGCGTTGGCGGCTACTTCGGCGCCCGCCTGCAACAGGCCGGCCACGACGTGACCTTCTTCGCGCGCGGTAGACACCTAGAAGCCATTCGTACGAATGGATTGAAGGTGGAAAGCCCACATGGGAACGCGTGCCTCAAGGTGCGGGTGCTCGAGGACCCGCGGGAAGCGAACGTCGTCGACGTGGTGCTGTTCGCGGTGAAGCTCTGGGACACCGAGACCGCGGCCGAGAGGCTGCGGCCGGTGGTCGGACCCGAGACCGCGATCATCCCGTTCCAGAACGGCGTCGAGTCGATCGCGCGCCTCAGGAAGGTGTTCCCTGAAAAAGCCGTCTTGGGCGGCTCGGCCTACATCGCCACGCGCGTCAAGTCGCCGGGCGTGATCGAGCACACCGGCGAGATGTCGCGCCTGCAGTTCGGACCTGTTCTCCCTTCACAGAAAGACAAGGCAGTGGCATTCCTGGCGGCCTGCCGGGAAGCGAAGATCAACGCCGAGATCCCCGACGACATCGTAAGAGCGAATTGGGAGAAGTTCGTCTTCCTGGTGGCGGTTTCGAGCGCCACGGCGGTGGCGCGCGCGCCGCTCGGCGTGGTCCGCAGCGACCCCGACCTGCGCTGGCTCTTCGAGCAGGCGATGCGCGAGACCTGGCGCCTGGGCCGCGCCCGTGGAGTGGCGCTCGCCGACGACTTCGTCGAGGCGCGCGTAAAGTTCGCCGACGGCCTGCACGCCGACATGAAGGCTTCGCTCGCACACGACCTCGAGAACCGCGGGCGGCTCGAGGCGCCGTGGCTGTGCGGCGCGGTGGCGAGGATGAGCGAGGAGGCGGGCCTGGACGCGCCTGTCAACCGCGCGGTGTACGCGGCGCTCAAGCCCTACATCGATGGACAATAGCTTCGAATTCTTTCCGCCGAAGACGCCCGAAGGGAAAGCGAAGCTGCGCGCGACCTGGCAGGAGCTCGCGGCGCTGAAGCCGCGGTTTTTCTCCTGCACCTTCGGCGCCGGCGGCTCGACGCGCGAAGGCACGCTCGAAACGGTGCTCGAGATCCGCGCCGCCGGCCACGAGGTGGCGCCGCACCTTTCCTGCATCGCCTCGACGCGCAAGGATCTCGCGGAGCAGCTCGAGCGCTACCGCTCGAACGGCATCCGCCACCTCGTCGCGCTGCGCGGCGACCTGCCTTCCGGCATCGCCGCGGCGGGGGAGCTGCGCCACGCGAGCGAGCTCGTCAGCTTCGTCCGCGAGAAGACCGGCGACTGGTTCCACATCGAGGTCGCGTGCTACCCGGAATACCATCCGCAGACGCGCAATGCCGCGGACGAGGTGCGCAATTTCAAGCGCAAGGTGGACGCCGGGGCGGATTCGGCGATCACGCAGTATTTCTACAACCCGGACGCGTATTTCCGTTTCGTCGACGAGGCGCGCCGCGCCGGCATCGGCATTGCGATCGTTCCCGGCATCATGCCGATCTCGAACTTCGCCCAGCTCGCGCGCTTCTCGGACGCCTGCGGCGCAGAAATTCCGCGCTGGATGCGCATCAAGCTCGAGGGCTATCGCGACGACACGAAGTCGATCCGGGCTTTCGGCGTCGACGTGGTGAGTGACCTGTGCCGCAAGCTCATCGACGCCGGCGTGCCTGGGCTGCACTTCTACACGCTGAACCAGGCCGCGCTCTCGGTGGAGATCTGGCGGCGGCTCGACCTCTAGTCTCGCGGTCTCGCCGGCCCCCGTCAGCCGGTCAGCGCGAGCGCAGCCACTCCTTCGCCTGCTCCACGTCGCGGAAGTTGCGCACCGCAAGGTCGCGCCTCTCGGCGAGCATGTCGATGTACTGGTTCGCCATCTGGGCGACGGGAGTGCGGTGCACCAGAGCGATGCTGTACTCGGGCGTGAAGCCGATCATCGGAAGCTGGTCGATCAGCTGCTGCTGGCTGGCGAGCGAGAGCGGGAACTTCTGGTCGAGCTCGATCAAAATGCGCGGGCGCTCGAGCCGTTCGCTCTCGATGAGCACCTGGGCGCAAACCGCCGAAGGCGGGATGTCGGTGTCGCGTCCCGAGACCGAAACGCGCAGGAACTCCTCGTCTGCCCCGATCGTGTATTGCACCCCTACGCCGCCCGCTTCTTGCGCTGCGCGTCCTTGACGTGCATCTGCGCGTAGGCGCCGTGCGCGGCCGCCTCGGCGTCTCCCACGTGCACCGGCATGCCCATGTCCGAGAGCACCGAGCCGAGCGCCGACAGGCACAGCATGACGTTGTCGGGACGGCAGCTGTAGCCCATCAGGCCGATGCGCCAGATTTTCCCGGCGAGCGGGCCGAGGCCGGCGCCGATCTCGATGCCGAACTCGTTGAGCAGGGTCTTCCTGACCTCGGCTTCGTTCACGCCCTCCGGGCAGCGCACCGCGTTCATCTGCGGCAACTGGTGCTTCTCTGCGACCAGCATCTTCATGCCCATCGCCTCCAGCCCGGCTTTGAGGGCGAGGTGGTGGCGCGTGGCGCGCGCCCAGGCGTTCTCCAGCCCCTCTTCGCGGATCAGCAGCAGCGCCTCGTGCAGCGCGAACAGCGAGTTGGTCGGCGCGGTGTGGTGGTACGTGCGCGTGCCGGCGGTCCAGTAATTGAACAGCAGGTTCATGTCCATGAACCAGCTGTGGATCTTGTCCTTGCGCTTCTTCACGTGCTCGACCACGCGCTCGGAAAACGACACCGGTGACAGGCCCGGCGTGCACGACAGGCATTTCTGGCTCGCCGAGTAGATCGCGTCGATCTCCCACTCGTCGACCTTCACCGGCGTACCGGCGAGCGAGGTGACGGCGTCGACGATCACCATCGCGCCGTGCTTGTGCGCGATCTGGGTAAGGAGCTTGGCGTCCGACTGGCAGCCGGTTGAAGTCTCGGCATGGACGAAGGCGACGATCTTCGCGTCGTTGTTCTTCTTCAGCGCGTCTTCGACCTTCTGCGGATCGACCGGCTCGCCCCATTTGTCCTCGACCAGCACCGGCGTGCCGCCGCAGCGGATCACGTTTTCCAGCATGCGGCCGCCGAACACGCCGTTCTGGCACACGATCACCTTGTCGCCGGGCGCGACCATGTTGACGAAGCAGTACTCCATGCCGACCGAGCCCGGGCCCGACAGCGGGAAGGTGAGCGCGTTCTTCGTCTGGTACACATAACGAAGAAGCGATTTGAGTTCCTCCATCATCTCGACGAATACCGGGTCGAGGTAGCCGATGGCGGGCTGGCTCATGGTTGTGAGCACGCGCGGATGGATCTCCGTGGGCCCGGGTCCCATCAGGGTCCGCTGCGGCGGGTGGAAGGAATGGATTCGCTTCGAGGGGGCGTACTGGCTCATTGGATCGCTTTCCGAAAGAATGCCGAACGGTGCGTCGCCGGGGCGGGACTTCACCCGCACCGGGTTCTTCGCGCTCGCTTCGTTTATGACTTCCAGCGCGCTGATGCGGCCCTGGGTGAGCCGCTCGACCTCGCCCGCCCAGCGCGCCGGGACGTAGCCGATCTTCACCCAGTTGTGCACCACCGCGCGGTCGAGCTGGAAGCCGCGCGCGACGTCTGCCTGGCTGCCGAAGATCTCGACCAAACGCTCTGCGCAGTTCACACCCAGGATTTTAGGCTGTCAAACTTAGTTTGACAATCCGGCCTTTCGGCACGGGGCTGACTGACCCGACAAGGAAGCGAATCTCGTGCCCGACTTAGACTAAGGGCATGAAACCCGAATCCCCTGTCACCTTCACCCCCGAAACCGCCGCCGACGCCTGGATGGGGCTCCTAGCAATGCGCGGCGTGGACTACCTCTTCGCCAACGGCGGCACCGACTTCGCTCCGGTCGTCGAGGCCTACGCCAAGGGCGAGAAACTCGGCTGGCGCCTGCCCGAGATCGTGATCGTGCCGCACGAGAACATGGGCATCGCGATGGCGCACGGGTATGCGATGGTGACCGGAAGGCCGCAAGCAATGATGGTGCACGTGGGCGTCGGCACGGCCAATACGCTGAACGGTCTCATCAATGCCTCGCGCACGAACATCCCCATCCTGCTCACCGCGGGGCGCACGCCGATCACGGAGTCGGGAGCGGTCCCGGCGGCGCGCAACAACTACATCCATTGGGCGCAGGAACACTTCGACCAGGGCGGCATGCTGCGCGAGTTCGTGAAGTGGGACTACGAGCTGCGCCATCCCGAGCAGGTCGAGACGGTGCTCGACCGCGCGCTCGCGATCTGCAAGAGCGAGCCTCAAGGCCCCGTGTACGTCACGCTGCCGCGCGAGGTGCTGGCGCAGGGCTTCACCCAGAGGTTTTCGCAGGACACGACCATCCAGCCGGCGTCGGCCCCGGCCGCCGATGCCGAAGCGCTCGAGGAAGCCGCCAAGCTCCTCGGCGCGGCGAAAAGACCCCTGCTCATCACCGCGAACGGTGGCCGGACGCCGGAGGGATCGCGCGCCATCGAGCAGCTGGCGCAGGCGCTCGCCGTGCCGGTGGTGCATTACCGGCCGCGCTATCTCGCGCTCTCCACCGAGCACCCGATGCAATGCGGCTGGGATCCGCAACCGTTCCTCAAGGAAGCCGACGTCGTGCTGGTGGTCGACTGCGACGTGCCCTGGATCCCGCGCGAAGGCAATCCGAAGCCCGACGCGAGGATCATCCACATCGGCCCCGATCCGCTCTTTGCCCGCTACCCGCTGCGCGGCTTCCGCACCGACCTCGCGCTCACCGGGGGCGTGGCGGTCACGCTGCAGGCGCTGTGGCGCAGCGCGCAGAAGCATGCGGTTTTCCCGCGGCTGATCGAGGAGCGGCGCCAGGCCGTGTCGAAACAATCCGAGGAAACGAGAAGGAAAGGGCGAGCCGGGTTCGAGCCCATGCCGCCGACCATCACGGGGAAGTGGCTCTCGGCCTGCATGAACCGCCTGCTCGGCAGCGACACGCTGCTGGTGAACGAGTACCCGACGGTGCTCGAGGAAATGCTGATCCCCGAGCCCGGCCGCTATTTCGGCAACCCGTCGGCGGGAGGCCTGGGCTGGGGCATGGGCGCGGCGCTCGGCGCGAAGCTCGCCTCCCCGGACAAGACCGTCATCTGCGCCATCGGCGACGGCGCCTACATGTTCGGCAACCCGACGGCTACGCACTACGTTTCGGAGGCGATGAAGCTGCCCATCCTCTTCGTCATCGCGAACAACGCCCGCTGGGCGGCGGTCCACCGCTCCACCCTTTCGACCTACCCGAAGGGCTACGCCGCGGGAAGGGAGAAGCCGCCCTTTGCCACCCTCGAGCCCTCGCCGCGCTTCGAGCACGTCGTCAAGGCGAGCGGCGGCCATGGCGAGCGCGTCACCGAGCCGAAGGACCTCATGCCGGCGCTCGAGCGCGCGCTGCGGGTCGTACGGGAAGATAAGCGCCAGGCGCTCGTCAACGTCTGCCTCGAAGTGAGCTACGTCAAGACCAGCTAGGGGCCGTTGAAAGTATCGCAGCGGCGGCGATAAGATATCCGCCACAAGAGGGGGGAAAGCCATGCATAAGGCTCTCGCGGCGGCGCTGATCGCGCTCGCCTGCGCCGGTAACGCGGCCGCGCAATCGAAGAATCTCGCTCCCGGTTTCGTGTCGCTGCCCAAGGGCGCCAAGGTGGCGCTCATGCCCACCGACATCGAGCTCTTCGTGATCAGTGCCGGCGGCGTGGTCGAGCCCAAGGCCGACTGGACCGAAGCCGCGTCGAAGCACTTCAAGGACGCCTTGCTGAGGAAACGCGAGGCGCTGGGGTTCAGCGCGGTCGAGCTCTCGGCGAAGCAGGCCGACGAGGCCGACGAGGTCAACGCGCTGCACGGCGCCATCGCGCGCGCGATCGCTTTCCATCACTTCGGCAACCTCCAGCTGCCGACGAAGGACGGCAAGCTCGACTGGTCGATGGGCGATTCGGTGCAGCAGATCAAGGAGGCCACCGGCGCCGACTATGCGCTCTTCAGCTTCGTGCGCGACAGCTACGCGAGCGCGGAGCGCAAGGCGATGATGGTCGGCCTTGCGCTGCTCGGAATCGGCATCAGCCTGGGCGTGCAGACGGGATACGCATCGCTTATCGACCTGAACACCGGCCGCGTGGTCTGGTTCAACCGGCTCATGCGCCCCAGCGGCGACCTGCGCGAGCCCGACAAGGCCGACGAGACCATCGACGCGCTGCTCCGGGAGTTTCCGGTCGCGAAATGAAGCGGCGCCGGTTCCTCGCCGGAGGCTGCGCGTGCGGCGCTGGCCTGATCCCGGGTCTCGTTTTTGGGCAATCGGACTGGTCGGCGCCCGCACGGTTCGCACGGCCCGATGCCGCCACCGACGAGGGCGGGCTGTGGGCGATGATGGACCGGGAGGAGTCGAGGCTGCGCCGCAGCCCCTTCACCCTGCGCGACGCGCAGTTCCAGGCCTACATCCAGGACATCGCGTGCCGCCTCGGCGGCGAGCATTGCCCCGACATCAGGGTGCACGTGATGCGCACGCCCTTTTTCAATGCGTCGATGGCGCCGAACGGGATGATGCAGGTGTGGACCGGGCTCCTGCTGCGCGTCGAGAACGAGGCCCAGCTCGCCGCGGTGCTCGGCCACGAGATCGGGCACTATCTCTCGCGCCACTCGATCGAGCGGCTGCGCCAGGCACGCTCGAACAGCGCCGCCGCGCAAATCATGGGGCTGTTCGGTGTGGTCGGCCTGGTCGGCCAGCTCGGCGTCGCCGCATCGATGATGGCCTATTCGCGCGACCATGAGCGCGAAGCCGATCGAATCGGCCTTCTGCTCATGCACAAGGCGGGCTACGCGACGGACGAAGCCGCCAAGGTGTGGCGCGACCTGCAGCTCGAGCTCAAGGAGCGGCCCGATGGCGGCTCGAGGAATCCGCTCTTTTCCACTCATCCGGCCCCGGAAGACCGACAGCAGGAGCTCGCCGCTCTCGCCGCGACCTTCCAGGGCGGCGAGACCAACGCCGCGGAGTGGCAAAAGCGCGTGCAGCCGTTCCTGCGCGACTGGCTGGTCGAGGAAGTGAAGCGCGGCCAGCACGAGGAGACGATTGCGCTGCTCACGCGGCTCGCGCACGACATTCCGTCGCGGCCGGAATATCTGGTGGCGCGCGGCGAAACCTACCGCCTGCGCGGCGCCAGCGAAGATCTCGACAAGGCGCTTGCCGACTACAAGATGGCCCTGGCGGTCGAGGGCGTCCCGGCGGAAGCCTACCGCGGCCTCGGGATGATCCAGCGCCTGCGCGATCAGCCGGCCGAGGCGCGGACCAACCTGCTGCGCTATCTCGAGCTCGCCCCCCAGGCGCCCGACGCGGGCATGATCAAGAGCTACGTGGAGGAATTGAAGTCATGAGAAAACTGCTGGTGGTCTTCGCCCTGGTCGCCCTGTCGGGCTGCGCCACGGTGAACAAGATGGAATCCGGAAACCAGAACATCGGCGAGCGCATGACCCTCACCCTCGAGGGCGCCTGGAACCACGTCGCGCTCCCGAACCAGGGCCCTGGCCAGACCTGGACGATGGAAGGACTGCCGGTGGACACGCTGCTGATCTACTCCGGGCTGAAGGACGGCGAAGCGATCCACCGCCCGGGCGCGGGCGGCCAGAAAAGCTTCAACTTCCGCGCCACGATGCAGCCGGATGAAATCGTCGGGCTGTTCGAGGGCTTCCTCGCCCTGGACGGCTCGCAGTTCCAGCTGACGAAGCTCGAGCCCGCGACCTTCGGCGGCGAGAAAGGCTTTCACTTCGAATACCAGTTGGTGCGCAAGCTGGACGGCGTGACACTGTCAGGCATGGGATACGGTACGGTGAGTAAACGCGAGCTCTTCGCGCTGGTCTACCAGGCCCCCCGATTGACGTTCTTTTCGCGGCACAAGGACCGCGTCGAGCAGATCGCGCGCAGCGCGCGGGTAAAGACCTAGTCGGCGCTCGCGGCGCCCGCGGCGTGTGCCGCAGGCTGGACCTTCGCGGCTGGAACGAGCGCCGGGCCGATGCGGCCGACCAGCGGAAGCTTGAGCCCGCTCGGCCCCAGGCCGATGTTGAGGCCCAGAATGTTGAGCTCGAGGCCTTCGACCCCGCTCGCGGCGAACCCGAGAAGGCCCCCCAGGGAAACCTGGTAGCCGCGGCCGCTCGGCGCCGCCGCAAAAACCGAGCGCCCCAGGTAATCCTTGCCGATGGCAGTCGCTGGAAGATCGACACCGAGCTCCGGCACCGCGCGCGTGATCCAGGCGGTAAAGGTGTTCGAGTTCGGCCCCGGCCAGACGGTGTACTCATTCGCGTAGGGGTACGCACGCGCGGCCTTGTCGATGCGCTTGATGAGCTCGTCCACCCCTTCGCCGCGCTTGTCGGCGTAGAGCTCGGGCTGGGCGCCGAACCAGCGCCCGTCGGGCTCGCGGGTGCGCACGACCACCACCGACTCGGCCCAGCGCAGGCGCCAGCCGATGACCTCGTAAACCGTCCAGCTCTTGGCGTTCGTGGGCTTGACCGCCACCCACGTGTGCACGCCGAACACGCCTTTGGCGCCCACGGCGCGCGCGCCGTAGACCTGGACCACCGCCTCCTTGACGAGCGCCGGGTCGGGAGCGAGGCCGATCGGCTCCCGGCTGGCATTCCTCCAATCTTGGGCGATCACCGTGGCTCCCGCCGCGGCGAACAGCAACGCCATCAGAGAATAGAGGGCGTAGCGAAAACCGCGGCGCATCGTTCGTTTGACATCAGTTCTCAAGCGTCCCACCGGATCAACGCGCGTTTCATATCCTACGTTGACTGGAGCATTCTAGCCCTCGCTCCATGACACGAATTAACCGGCGGCCACTAGGTTCCGTAGAGGCGCTTGAGCACCTCGTCCTTCATGCCGAAGCTCTTGCCCTCGCCCGGGAAGCTGCCGTCGCGCACTTCGGCGGCATAGCGCGCGACCGCGTCCTTGATCGACGCGCCCGCTTCGGCATAGCGCTTCACGAACGTCGGCGTGAAGCCGGAGAACATCCCCACCAGGTCGTGGAACACCAGCACCTGCCCGTCGCAATGCGGACCCGCGCCGATGCCGATCGTGGGGATGCCGATGCGCTCGGTGACGAGCTTGGCGAGCGGGGCCGGAACGAGCTCGAGCACCACGCCCCAGCAGCCTGCCCGCTCGAGCGCCACCGCTCCGTCGAGGATGCGCTTGGCGGCCGCCTCGTCCTTTCCTTGAAGCTTGTAGCCTCCGAGCGCGGAAGCGGTCTGCGGCGTGAGACCGACGTGGCCGAGCACCGGCACGCCGGCGCGCACCAGAGCCTCCACGATGGGAACGACCTCTTCGCCGCCTTCGAGCTTCACCGAATCGGCGAGCGCCTCCTTCATCAGGCGCGCGGCGCTCTCGAGCGCCTGCGCCGGCGTGCCGTAGGAGAGAAACGGCAGGTCCGCGATGACGAAGGCCTCGGGCGCGCCGCGGCGCGCCGCGCGCGTGTGGTGCACCATGTCGGCGAGCGTCACCGGAAGGGTCGTGTCGTAGCCGAGCACCACCATGCCGAGCGAGTCACCCACCAGGATGAGATCGACGCCCGCTTCGGCGACGAGGCGCGCGGTCGGAAAGTCGTACGCGGTGAGCATGGCGAGGCGGCCGCCCTTCTTGCGCCTCAGATCGAGTACCGTGGGCTTCATGTTGCACCTAGAGAAGCGAAATCGAACAGCTTCCGGTCGAGGAGATGCGAGGGCCGGACCTCGGTCATCGCACGCAGGATCGACTCGATGCGGCCAGGATGGTTCCTTTCCCAGTCGCGCAGCATCTCGCCGATGCGCTTTCGCTCCAGGTTCTCCTGCGAGCCGCACAGCGTGCAGGGAATGATCGGGAAGCGCCGCGCCTCGGCGTACGCCGCGAGGTCGGCCTCTGCCACGTACACAAGCGGACGGATCACGACGTGCCTGCCGTCGTCCGAGGCGAGCTTCGCCGGCATCGCCTTCAGCTGTCCGCCGTGGAAGAGATTGAGAAAGAAGGTGGCGAGCACGTCGTCGCGGTGGTGCCCAAGCGCGATCCTGGTCGCGCCGAGCTCGCCCGCGACGCGGTAGAGCGCGCCGCGCCGCAGCCGCGAGCAGAGCGAGCACATCGTCTTCCCCTCGGGGATCACGCGCTTCACCACCGAGTACGTGTCCTGCTCCACGATGCGGAAGGGCACGCCTCGGGCTTCCAGGTACTCGGGCAGCACGTGCGCCGGAAAGCCGGGCTGCTTCTGGTCGAGGTTCACCGCCACGAGCTCGAAGCGCACCGGCGCCTTTTCCTGCAGCGAGAGCAGCGCGTCGAGCATGCCGTGCGAGTCCTTGCCCCCGGAGAGGCACACCATCACGCGGTCGCCCTCCGCGATCATCGCGAAGTCGCTGATCGCCTCGCCGACCTGGCGGCGGATGCGCTTGGCGAGCTTCGCCTCCTCGTAGGCGTCCTTGCGCGAGTCGCGCAGGCGTATGGGTTGGGGTTTCATGTCGATACGAGCTTCAGGCCGGCGATTCCGGCGACGATCAGCAAAATAGACCCGATCCGAAGGAGGTCCCGAGATTCGTTGAACAGGATGATGCCCAGTATAGCCACGCCCACGGCACCGATACCGGTCCAGACGGCGTAGCCGGTGCCAATCGGGATGGTGCGCACCGCCAAGGCCAGGAAATAGATGCTGCCGAGCATGGCCGCCCCGGTGATCACGGAGGGCCACAGGCGCGAAAAGCCCTCTGTGTACTTGAGTCCGATCGCCCAGACGACTTCGAGAAGCCCTGCGAGGGTGAGCCAGATCCAGGCCATGCGCTTTTCCCTAGATGAAGACCGAGCGGCCGCCGTCGACCGCAATGATCTGCCCCGTGATGTAAGGCGCGGCGGCGAGGAAGTGGACTGCCTGGGCGATGTCCTGCGGCGAGCCCATGCGCGCGAGCGGCGTGGTCGCGATGATGCGGCTGCGCTCGGCGGGATCGAACTGGTTGTCCTCGGGCCAGGCGATGGCGCCGGGCGCCACGCCGTTTACGCGCACGCGCGGCGCCAGCTCGACCGCGAGCGACCTCGTGAGCGCCGCAAGACCCGCCTTGGCGATGCTGTAGAGCGCATAGCCCTTGAGCGGGCGCTCGGCGTGAATGTCGACGATGTTGACGATCGCGCCCTCGTGCTTCGCGAGCTCGGGCGCGGCTTCCTGGCAGATGAAAAGCGGCGCCCGCAGGTTGGAGCCCACCAATTCCTCCCAATGCGAAGACTCGATCGCGCCGAGCTCGACCGGGAAGAAGCTCGAGGCGTTGTTCACCACCAGATCGAGGCGGCCGAAGCTCTGCACCGCGGCCGAAACGAGCGCGCGCGGCGCGATCGGCGCCAGCAGCTCCGCCTTGACCCGCGCCGCGCTCTTCGCGCGCACCGCATTGAGCTCGGCCTCGAGCTTCGCCGCGTCGCTTTCCGAGTCGCGGTAGTGCAGGAGCACGTTAGTGCCTGCGGCGTGCAGTCGGCGCGCGATCGCTGCGCCGACGCGCCGCGCACCGCCGGTGACCAGCGCAGTGCGTCCGGAGAGCGACTCATTCATGAGTGCCTTGAATTCTAGGGTAAATTCGCCGCGTGCTCGCCCGCCTGAAAGAAGAGATTGCCGCGAACCAGGGCTGGATTGCGTTCGCCCGCTACATGGAGCTCGCGCTCTACGAGCCGGACCTGGGCTACTACGCGGGCGGCGCGCAGAAGTTCGGGCGCGAGGGCGACTTCGTCACCGCGCCCGAGCTCGGCACGCTCTTTGGCCGCACCCTCGCCCGGCAGCTCGAAGAGCTTGGCTATCCAATTCTCGAGTTCGGCGCCGGTAGCGGCGCGCTTGCCGACACCTTGCTCTCGCAGCACGCCTTCGACTATCGGATCGTCGAGGTTAGCCCGCAGCTCCAGGCGCGCCAGCAGGCGCGGCTCGGGGCACGTGCGCAGTGGCTCGAGCGCCTCCCCGAGCGCATCCGCGGCGTCGTGATCGCCAACGAAGTCGTCGATGCCATGCCGGTGCACGCCGTCGCGTGGCGGCCGGACGGCATCATGGAGCGCGGCGTCGCGCTGGCAAACAACCATTTGGCTTGGGAGGAGCGACCCGCGACCGGCGAGCTGCTGGGGCAAGCGAGAAAAATCAAAGTCGACGACCCGTACGAGAGCGAGATCGGCCTGGTGGCGCAGGCCTGGATGCGCGAAATCGCCGCACGGCTGGACGAAGGCGTGATCTTCATCTTCGACTATGGCTTTCCGCGCCGCGAGTATTACCATCCGCAGCGCGCGACCGGCACCCTCATGTGCCATCACCGCCATCGCGCGCACGCCGACGTGTTCGCGCATACCGGGGAGGAGGACATCACCGCGCACGTCGATTTCACGGCGCTTGCCGGCGCTGCGGTGGACGCCGGGCTCGAAGTGCTCGGCTATGCCACGCAGGCGCAATTCCTGGTGAACTGCGGCATCACGGACGTGCTCGGCGAGGCGAACATCGAGAACGCGCTGCATTACGCGCCGCTCGCCGCGGAAGCGCAGAAGCTGCTTTCGCCCGCCGAGATGGGCGAGCTTTTCAAGGTCCTCGCCGTAGGCCGTGGCGTCAAGCCGCCGCTTTTGGGATTTTCGCGCGGCAATCGTTCGCATAGCCTTTAGCGGCTTTAGCTAAACTTTCCCAATGCGCTGGCTTCTTCTGGTGTCATGGACCTTCCTACACGGCCTCGCCCTCGCCGACGAAGTGGACGACGCGAGGAAACGCTGGGAATCGAGCCCACACGGGCCGATGCTCGAGCGCATCCTGCCGCCGACCTTCGCGCCGACGGAGCTGCCCGAGCCGGGCTCGGAGGGCGCACGGCTGACGCTGCGCTACTGCGTGCAGTGCCATAACCTCGCCAATCCCGCCATGCACCACGCCGCCAAATGGCCGGCGGTCGTCGACCGCATGGTCGTGCGCATGGAGGGTCGCGGGAACATGGGGACGCTCATGTCCGAGATGATGGCGGGCGTGAAGGCGCCGCGCGAGGAAGAGACGCAAGCGATCGTCTCCTACCTGCAGAAATACGCGCAAACGCCCCTCGACACGCGGCGCTATCCCGAGGTCAACCGGCCCTCCGGCGAGGCCTTTCGCCTCGCGTGCAACCAGTGCCACGTGCTGCCCGACCCCAAGCGCCATACCGCGGACGAGTGGCCCAAGGTGGTGGCGCGCATGCAGGAAAACATGGAGTGGATGAACCGCGTGGTGGGGTCGCAACCGGTTCCGGGCGAGCCGCAGCTGCGGATCGAGGAGATCAACGCCTTTCTTCGCAGGTACGCCCGGCGCTGATGGAGCCGTTGCGGCGAAGGTTGTTCCTGCTGGCGGCGGCCGGCATCGTGCCGCTCGCGGCGGCCGCGGGCGTCGCGCTTCTCGCGCTCGCCGCCGAGCAGAAGGCCCAGGCCGAGCGCGCCGGAATCGAGGTGACGCGCGCGCTCGCCACTGCGGTCGACGCCGAGTTGTACCGCTCGGTTGCCGCGCTGGAGTCGCTCGCGCAGGGGCCGGCGCTCGACACCGGGGATCTGAAACGCTTCCACGAGGTGATGCGGCGCCTGCACGCCGGCCGCCCCGACTGGGTCACCGTCACACTGGCCGATCCGGCGGGGCAGCAGCTTGCCAACTCGAACCGGCCCTCCGGCGCGGCGCTTCCGACCGTGGTCGACCCGGAAAGCCTGGAGCGGGTCGTGCTTACGCGCCGTCCGGCCATCGGCGGCCTCACTCAAGGTCGCACCCCTGTTCTCGCCGTCCCGGTGCGCGTCCCGGTTCTGCGCGAGCGCCAGGTGCGGTACGTGCTCACGGCGGCGTTGCGGCCGGAAGCCTTTCTCGAGGTTCTCAACCGCCAGCGTATTCCCCCGGACTCGGTCGTGTCGGTGTTCGACGCGCACAACACGCGGGTAGCGCGGTCCCGCCAGCACGCCGAGTTCCTCAACAAGCCGCCCGCGCCGGGCCTGGAAAAGCTGATGCAGCACGGCGACGAAGGGTCCGGCAAGAGCTTCGTGCTGGAAGGCGACGAGGTCTACACCTCATTCAGCCGTTCGCGTGAAACCGGGTGGACGGTCGCGATCGGCATCCCGCCCGCCGCGGTCGAGGCCGGCGCGACTCGCTCGCTGCTCGTTTACGGCGGCGGGATTCTCCTCTCGATCGCGCTCGGCGTGCTTTCGGCGCTCGCTATCGCCCGCGGCATCGTCGCCCCGATGGCCTGGCTGAGCGCGGCAGCGCAGGCGCTCGGCCGGCGCGAGGCCGTGGTGCCGCCTTCAACGCCGATCCTGGAAATCCGCGAGGTAGGCAGCGCGCTCGCGGCGGCGGCCGCCGAGCGGGCACAGCACGAGGCGGAGCGCGAAGAGCTCCTGCGGCGCGAGCGCGAGGCACGCACCGCGGCCGAGGCTGCGAGCCGCGCCAAGGACGAGTTCCTGGCGATGCTGGGGCACGAGCTGCGCAACCCGCTCGGCGCGATCGCCAACGCGAGCCACCTGCTCGACCATCCGCGGATCGATGCGGAAGCGTCGCGGCAGGCGCGCGCCGTCATCTCGCGACAAGTGGAGCATCTCGCGCGGCTCACCGACGATCTGCTCGACGCCGGGCGCGCGGTGATGGGCAAGATCGTGCTCGAGCGCCGCCCGATCGACCTGGCCGCCGTGGTGGCGCGTGCGCTCGCCGTTTTCCAGTCCGCCGGCCGTTTCGGCCCCCATCGCCTCGAGCGCAGCCTGGATTCGGTCTGGGTCGACGCCGACGAAACGCGGATCGAGCAGATCGTCGCGAACCTCATCGGAAACGCGCTCAAGTTCACCCCCGCCGGCGGGACGGTCCGCGTAAGCGTCGGCCAGGCAGGCAACGACGCCGTCCTCGGAGTGAGCGACACCGGAGTGGGCATGTCCGAGGAGCTGCGCGCTCGCGCCTTCGAGCTCTTCGTCCAGGGCGACGCGGCGCTCGACCGCGGCAGAGGCGGGCTCGGCATCGGCCTCACCCTCGTGCGCCGGCTCGCCGAGCTGCACGGCGGCACCGCGAGCGCGGCGAGCGACGGGCCGGGCAAGGGCGCCTCGTTCACCGTGCGCCTGCCCGCTGTCGCTGCGCCGGTGCAGTCACCCGAAGAGGGAATGGACGTGAAACCCGCGACCGCGCGCGACGTCCTCATCGTGGAAGACAACGCCGACGCCGCCGAAACGCTGCGCAGGCTGCTCGAGCTCGCGGGGCACCGGGTA